>Ga0209291_1001099_pt1 | contig 24850 bp, 15 predicted proteins | sample GOMGulsemesocosm_FD_184633 | JGI IMG/M metagenome (GOLD analysis project Ga0209291, IMG submission 184633) | Methane-oxidizing microbial communities from mesocosms in the Gulf of Mexico - GOM9B Gulf of Mexico (SPAdes) (version 2) | ecosystem: Environmental > Aquatic > Marine > Cold seeps...
TTTATCAATGAATCAGAAGCTGAAATGTTGTATGTAGGTGGTGGAGCAGGTATGGCGCCAATGCGTTCTCACTTATATGAATTGTTTAGAACTTTAAAAACAGGAAGAAAAGTTACATATTGGTATGGAGGTCGTTCTAAAGCAGAATTGTTCTATATTCATTACTTTAGAGATTTAGAAAAGGATTTTCCAAACTTCAAGTTTTTCATTGCATTGTCTGATCCAACGGAAGTAGATAACTGGAAGATTAAAAAAGATGTTCAGGATGAAAATGGTGATGGTTTCACCGGATTTATCCATCAAGTTGTTATAGATGAATATTTATCAAAACATGAGGCTCCAGAAGATTTAGAATTATACTTCTGTGGACCACCATTAATGAACAATGCAGTTCAGAAAATGGGTGAAGATTTTGGTCTTGACGATGAGAACATCCGTTTCGATGATTTCGGAGGATAAACGCAATTTTAGAAATACTAGTCATTAAAAGGGATATAGTACTGTTATAACGGGATAAAAAACCGCCACGATGATGTGGTGGTTTTTTTTTTGGTTATATTTTTGTGTTTAAGAGCATGACAATAGGTTGTTTTCAACGCTGTTTTTTGCTTTTAAACCTAAAGAGGCTATATTTTGGAAAGCCTTAAATTAATATTATCCCCCAAATTATTATGAAAAAAATTACTTTAAAAACCGTTATGGCAAGCTTTGCCTTGGCTGGTTTCTTTGCAGTAAATGCACAACAAAAGCAACCTGTAGGTAGTGTAAAAGCATTGCCCAGTAAAACTTTTGAAATTACAGAAACAACTAAACAGGCAATTGAAAAAACAGGGTTTGCTAGATGTCTTTCTGTGGAGAATGAGGAAATTCTTCAGGCGAACAATTTAAATAGAATGTCTTCTCAGGAATTCGAAAACTGGTTAGCGCCCCATGTTGCTAAAATAAAGGCAGATAAGGCTGCTGGTAAAGCGCCACAAGCAATATATAACATACCAGTCGTAATTCATATAATTCATAATGGAGACCCAGTTAACACTCCTGGAAATTTATATGGTGAAAACATTTCTGATGCTCAAGCGCTATCTCAAATTAGTGTTATGAATCAGGATTATAGGAGAATGGCTGGTTCCCCTGGAGGAGCAAATACAACAGGAGTAGCTGTAGATGTAGAAATTAACTTTTGTTTGGCTCAAACTGATCCAAATGGTAATTTAACCAATGGTATTATAAGGCATAATATTACTCCATATAGTAATAATGTTGCAGATGGAGCTGGTGGTGTCGATTGGGAAACTAGAACTGATGTAGAGACTATGAAAACAACTACTCAATGGGATCCTGCAATGTATTTAAACATGTGGACATTTAGACCTGGTGGACTACAATTAAGTCAAGGTGGATTAGCGGGACTTTTAGGATATGCACAATTTCCTGATAACGCTCCTAATTTACCTGGTTTAAATTCTGTAGGAGGAAATGCAAATACTGATGGAGTTACTGCAGGTTTTGATGCCTTTGGTACTATGGCTGAGAATGACGGTTCTTTTATTATGAATGCAACTTATACTTTAGGAAGAACAATGACCCATGAAGTGGGACACTGGTTAGGATTACGACATATTTGGGGAGATGGTAGTCCGTATGACCCTACTGGTGTGAATGGTACTGTTCAAGGAAGTTGTCCGGTAGATGATTTTTGTAATGATACTCCTAACGCAAGAGCTGCAAACTTTTCTTGTATTTCTAATAATAATTGTGGAGCTGGAGCTGAACAGGTTGAAAATTACATGGATTATACGCATGATTCTTGTATGGATACGTTTACTGCAGATCAGAAAATACGTATGCAAGCTATTATGGCTCAAGCACCACGAAGAGCTTCTTTAGCTACTTCTTCAAGATGTCAAGCACCTATGCCTAATGTTGCTTATAGTACTGTTGCACAAAGTATAAACGAAAGTTCAGATTGTGGTTTTACAGATGTTATAGTGACTTTAAAAATAGCTAAAGCCCCATCAGCTACGGCTACAGCGACAGTTACTACATCAGGTACAGTTAATTCGGATGATTATCAATTTTTAGGAGGAAATACAGTAACTTTCCTTGCAGGTCAAACTGCGGATAAGACGGTTACTATTAGAATAACTAACGATAGTTTTGTTGAAAGTGATGAGACGTTAATTTTAAACATTAATCTTGCTAATGGTGGTGGAGATGCTGTAGTTACTTCGGAAAACACAAAACAACAAGTGATTACAATTATAAATGATGATGTTGTTCCGAATGCGTCTTTAGCAGTCGATGTTTATGATGGAGATTTTGAAAATACAACTGGATGGGCTTCTTATGATGCTGATGGCGATGGAAATCCGTGGTACCTTCAGGATGTTGGTTTGACTGGTTATGGTGATATTGTTGGAGCATGTGGTCTTTCAGAATCAAACGGTTCAGTTTTTGGTACAGGTGGAGCATATACTCCAGATAATTATATGGTTTCTGATATATTTACAATACCAGCTGGAGCAACAGCTTCTGTTTCTTATGTTGTAGGTTCTTACACGTTATCTGGATCTTTTCAAGAGCATTACTCTGTGTATTTTACAACAATTACTACTCCTACTGCTTTTGCAGATTTAAGGGAGCATACATTAGAAAATGATAGAACAGTTCCTGCTGAAGGGACGGAAATAAGAAATCATGATTTAACGGCATATGCTGGTCAAACAGGTCAATTAGTATTTAGACATCATAACACAGTAGGTGTAGATGGTTTATTATTGATAGATACTATTAATGTTGATGCTGTCATTAGTACTTCAGTTCAAACGGCTTTAAATTCTGGGACACCAGATCAAGATTCTTTATCAAATTCAGGTACGGTATATGCTTTAAGTACAGCTGATGGTAACGTAATGGCTGGTATTACAAATACAAATGGTGTAGACTATGGTTGCGTGAGTACTTCTGTTTCTAGAGCATCAGGAACTTGTGTGGCATATCAAGTAGCAGGAGCAGCTAATTACGTAATGGGTAAAACATTTGCAATTACTCCTGCGTCAGTACAGATTGGTGGAAATGCTACGGTTAAGTTTTATTTTACAGAAGCAGAAATTGTTGAATGGGAAACGACAACAGGGAATAGCAGAAATACATTAGCTATAATCAAGGATAATGGTGTGTCTGAAACTGTTACAGCAACATTAGGGGCTTTTGGTACAAATGTTACTTTAGAAGGAAGTTTTACTTCAGGAATAAACGGAACGTATTACTTCGGTAAAATGGGTGCTGTTTTAGGCGTTGCTCAAAATGAATTAAATATTATAGGGCTTTATCCAAATCCATCAAATGGAATATTTAATTTATCTGTTGATACTAATACGGATGCACATGTTTCATTATTTGATATAAGAGGTAGAAAAGTACATTCTGAGTTACATAGTAACAATTCTGATATCTTTGTAACGAAGTTAGATTTTAGTGCTTTGGCATCAGGGATCTACATGTTACAAGTAAAAAGTGGAACTAAAAAAGCTATTAAAAAAATAGTAATTCAATAAAAATATTGGATAAAACTCTTTTTTAATACTCTAAGCCGATACAATATTGTATCGGCTTTTTTTTGTAATCATTTTTCCTTATCCCTAGTTGGTCAATAGGTTAATTTTATCGTTGTTTTTTTGCATTTCAGCTTAAAAAGGCTATATTCGAAATCTCAAATTATTAAAAAAAAAACCAAAAAACATGAAAAAAAATACCCTAAAAGTTGTTCTTGCAGGTTTTGCTATGGTTGGATCTTTGGCTGTGAATGCACAGCAAATTCCACTTTCAAAATCTTTGCAAAATGCTTCAGTGAAACAAATTCCAAGTCAACCCCTTGAATTAACCGATGCTACGCTGCAAAACATTGCAGAAACTGGTTATGCAAGATGTATAACTGTTGAAATGGAAAAACAATTACAAAGGCAATTTCCAAGTAGAGCAAAAAAACAAGAATTTGAAGAGTGGCTAGCTCCAAGAATAGCAAAAATTAAAGCGGATAGAGCTGCTGGAAAAGCACCACAAGCAATATATAATATACCAGTTGTTATCCATATTGTACACAATGGTGATGCAGTTAATACTCCGGGGAATTTGAACGGAGAAAATATTTCTGATGCACAAGCAATTTCTCAAATTGATGTAATGAATCAAGATTACAGACGTATGGCAGCTAGTCCTGGTGGAGCAAATTCTACTGGAGTAGCCGTTGATGTTGAAATTAATTTTTGTTTAGCACAACAAGATGCTGCAGGTAATCCTACAACAGGTATCGTTAGGCATAATATTACTCCATATAGTAATAATGTTGCAGATGGTGCCGGTGGAGTAGACTGGGAAACCAATGCTGATGTTCAAACTATGAAAACAACTACTCAATGGGATCCTACAAAATACATTAACTTTTGGAGCATCCGTCCAGGTGGACTTCCTTTAGCTTCTGGTGGACTTTCTGGTTTGCTAGGATATGCTCAGTTTCCTGACCAAGCGGCTACAGGCGTTACAGGACTTTTTGGAGGTCAAACGGCTAATACAGATGGTGTAGTAGCTGGTTTTGATGCTTTTGGTACTATTGCTGTTGATGACGGTTCATTTTTAATGAATCCAACATATAATTTAGGTAGAACGATGACGCATGAAGTTGGTCATTGGTTGGGACTAAGACATATATGGGGAGATGGACCTCAAGCTGGAAGTTGTGGTGTTGATGATTATTGTGCTGATACACCTAATGCAGCACAACCAAATTATAATTGTGTAGCAAATAATTCTTGTGGTGGTAGTCCAACGGATCAAATCCAAAATTATATGGATTATACAAATGATGCTTGTATGGATACTTTTACTCAGGATCAAAAAGATAGAATGCAAGCTATTATGGGGGGATCTCCAAGGAGAATGGAATTAAACAGTTCAATCGGTTGTCAAACACCTACGCCAGTTCTAAGTTTTGCGGCAACTAGCTCTTCAAATCTTGAAATTGATGATTGTACAGCAACAGATATTATAGTTACTGTTGAAATTGGTAAAGCTCCTTCAGCAAATGCAGATGTTACTATTACAACGGCGGGAACAGCAACTGACAACCTAGATTATCAAATAATTGGTGGGAGTTTATCGTTCTTAGCTGGACAAACGACTAGCAAAACATTTACAGTAAGAGTTTTTAACGATGGTTTTATTGAAACTGATGAGACTATTGTTTTAGGAATGAATTTGAATGCTAATGGTGGAGATGCAGTTATTACTACAGCTCTTGATAAAGAACATGTGTTGACAATAACTAATGATGATGCTGTGCCAGTAAATGTTCAAAATACAATATTACAGAGTGTAGACTTTGAAACAGATCCAGGATTAGGTATTATTGATGCAGATGGTGATGGTCAAAATTTTACATTCATAACTGGAGCTTTTGGTGGTGTAGCAGGTAGATGGATTGGTTCTGTAGTTGATGAATCAATATTTGGTAATCCAGCAACGGCATATACTCCAGATAATTACCTAATATTGCCACAAATTAATATCCCTGCTGATGCAACTAATGTTGAATTTCAGTTTGAAGTTGGAACAAATGCAGGTGGAGGAGAAAATTATTCAGTTTATTTTGCGACAGATACTAATAGCGGGGTAACTATTCAAGCTGGAATAGTATTGGAGTCTAGGACATCTATAGGTAGTGGAACTGAAACAAGAACTATTAATTCTGCTGCAATTGCTGGGCAAACAGGTTCATTTGTAGTTAGGCATCACAATCAAATAAGTAATAGCTTATTAGTTTTTGATACCGTTCAAATTACTGCAACAGTTACTACGGCTGTGCAAACTGCTGATAATTCAGGAACTCCAGTTCAAAATATTTTAACGGATGCAGGTACAATTTGTACAAGTGTTTTTGCAACTGGTAATGTTATGGCTGATATAACGAACACAAATGGTGTAGACTATGGATGTGTAAGTACTTCAGTATCTAGAGCTACAGGTACTTCTGTAATGTATCAGGTAGCAGGTGCGGCTAATTATGTAACTGGAAAAACGTTTACAATTACTCCAACGTCAGTACAAACAGGAGGAAATGCAATAGTTAAATTTTACTTTACTGAAGCAGAAATTGTTGAATGGGAAACAACAACAGGGAATAGCAGAAATACATTAGCTATAATCAAGGATAATGGTGTCTCTGAAACTGTTGCAGCAACATTAGGGGCTTTTGGAACAAATGTTACTTTAGAAGGAAGTTTTGTTTCAGGAATAAATGGAACGTATTACTTCGGTAAAATGGGTGCTGTTTTAGGCGTTGCTCAAAATGAATTAAATATTATAGGGCTTTATCCAAATCCATCAAACGGAATATTTAATTTATCTGTTGATACTAATGCAGATACACATGTTTCATTATTTGATATAAGAGGTAGAAAAGTACATTCTGAGTTACATAGTAACAATTCTGATATCTTTGTAACGAAGTTAGATTTTAGTGCTTTGGCATCAGGAGTCTACATGTTACATGTTAAAAGTGGAACTAAACAAGCTATTAAAAAAATAGTAATTCAATAAAAATATTGGATAAAACTCTTTTTTAATACTCTAAGCCGATACAATATTGTATCGGCTTTTTTATTTCTAATTGCTGATTTTCAGCTGGTTATGTTTTGAGAATTGAGGGAATAGTCGTAAATTGTATATCGAAAATTACAAACAAGTAGTGTAAGTGTTAAAAAGTCAGATGAAAATCAGCTACTTAAACAACTTATCGGATTTACTAAGACTTTGTCTAAAAATCAACGGAGTAGAATATTGGTGTTGACAATGGTTATTATGTTTATCCGTTCAATTTTATGAACTAACCTATATAATATGAACAAAATTACCATTAAAAGATTTTTTGCTGCCTTGTGCGTGTTAGCGACATTAAGTGTGCCTGCTCAACAAAAGCAAAAATCTGACGCGCCTCAACAGATAGAACTTACCGAAGATAATCAACGATTCTTAGAAGCATTTGGTGTAGTACGTTGTTATACCGTAGAGAATGAAAAAAGATTACAACAGAAATTTCCAAAAAGAGCAACTAGTCAGGAGTTTGAAAATAATTTAGCTCCTATAATCGCAAAAATTAAAGCTGATAGAGCTGCTGGGAAAGCGCTAATGGTTGTGTATAACATTCCAGTGGTAGTACATGTATTACATAATGGTGAGGCTGTAGGTACAGCTCCTAATATTACGGACGCTCAAGTGCAATCTCAAATTGATGTATTTAATGAAGATTTTAGAATGTCGGGAGGTTTAGGTGCTACCAACTCTACTGGAGTTGCTGTTGATTCTGAAATTAACTTTTGTTTGGCACAACAGGATGCTTTAGGAAATCCAACCAATGGTATTAATAGAGTAAATGTAGGTCAAGATGGATTTACATCTACAGGAGCAGTAGATGCCGTTAAGCCAGCTTCACAATGGGACCCTACTAAGTATATGAACATGTGGTCTGTAAAATTTACAGGAGGTGCTTCTACATTGTTAGGGTATGCTCAATTTCCCGATCAAGCGGCTACAGGTGTAACAGGGCTTTTTGGAGCTCAAACAGCTCAAACAGATGGTGTTGTTGCTGTGTATTCCACTTTTGGAGATATACTTAAAGATGACGGTTCATTTTTATTAAATGCGCCTTATGATAGAGGTAGAACAATGACTCATGAAGTTGGACACTGGTTAGGCTTACGTCATATTTGGGGAGATGGTGGTTGTGGCGTTGATGATTTTTGTGATGATACACCAGAATCTGACGCTTCTAACGGTGGGTGTTTAACAACGCACGTGTCATGTGGAACTACGGATATGGTTCAAAACTATATGGATTATAGTAATGATACCTGTATGGATACCTTCACCCAAGATCAAAAAGATAGAATGCAAGCAATTATGGCTGGTTCACCTAGAAGAATGGAATTGAATTCTTCTATAGGGTGTCTAGCTCCTACAGCAGTTACATTTACATTAGCAGCAACTCCTGCGGCACAAACGAATTGTGCTAATGCTTCCGTGGATTTTACAATTGATATGACTGCCTTAAATGGATTTAGTGAAACAACAACTTTTAGTGCTTCTGGAAATCCGGCAGGTGCTACGGTTTCATTTGCGCCACCTACATTAAACTCAACTAGTTCAACTGAATTAACGCTTGGTAACTTGGGAGCAGTTGTAGATGGATCATATCCTATAACCGTTACAGGTACATCCGCATCTGTAACTCAAAATATTATTATTACATTAACTGTAGGAAGTAATGTATGTACTTCAGTAGCAAATACTACTTATGCAACGAGTACAACGAGAGTAGCTTTTAATACTATAGATAATGCTTCTGCTAAGCCATCAGGTTATAGTGATTATACAGCTTCTCAGTCTACTATTGTCAACAGGGATAGTTCGTACGATTTAACAATACAGGTAAATACTGATGGAAATTATTTAGTTCAAACTTTAGTTTGGATTGATTGGAATCAAGATTGTGCTTTTGATGTTGCTACGGAGCAGTATGATTTGGGTAATGGAGCAAATGTAGCGGATGGAGCTACATCTGTTTCGCCTTTATCTATTACAGTGCCTTCTGGAGCTGTGTTAGGAAATACAGTTATGCGGGTTACAAGTAAGTATTCTGGAGCTATAGGTACGGAATTACCTGAATCTTGTGAGGGTGGTCATGATGCCGAAGTTGAGGATTATAGAATTGTTGTTGATCCTTCATTAAGTGTTGGTGAACATGCGTTTGGACCAAATGGTCTGATTGCTTACCCAAATCCATCTAAAGGAATATTTAATCTTTTTGTGAATACAAGTAAAAATGCCACAGTTGCTCTATTTGATATTAGAGGAAGAAAAGTGTACTCAGAATTACATGCAAATAATGCTGAAACGTTAGAAACTAATTTAGATTTTAGTACAATGGCATCTGGAGTGTATATATTAGATGTAACTAGCGACGCAAAAAGAGCTATAAAAAAAATAGTGATTCTATAGACTTATTGAGATAAGCATTTTTAAATATTTTGAAGTCGATACAATTTGTATCGACTTTTCTTATTGGATAAAAAGCTTACGTCTAGCGGGTTGTGTTTTGGTGAGTTATTGGGTATTCGTGAAATTTGTGTCCAAAATAACAAAAAAGTTGTGTTAGAGTTAAAAAAGAAAGGTGAAAATCAAGGGTTAAAACAGTTTGTCGGGGTTAATAGGCGTTTTGTCTAAAAATCAGTTAATTAGGATATCTGTGTTAACAATTGTTATTATATTCATCCGTTCAATTTTATTAACAAACCCATATATCATGAAAAAAATTACCTTTAAAAATTTGCTGCCTTTTTTATGCTTGTTTGCAACAGTTTCGTTTGCTCAAAACACATGGAAACAGTCTTCACTTTCTCAAAAACAGGAAGAGGTTTTCAAAACAAGGAACATTCCTAATGAGGCAAAAGTATTTTCTTTAGACATGAATACTTTAACAAATCAATTAAGTCTAGCACCACAAAGTAGTGAATACGCTGGAAAATCAAATACCATTGTATCGCTTCCTAATTCAAATGGTGATTTAATGCGTTATAGGATTGAAGAAGCTTCAGTTTTTGCACCTGAATTACAAGCAAAATACCCTGAAATCAGATCATATGCTGGGTATGGTATTGATGACAAAACAGCATATTTAAGATTTACGGTTTCTCCATATAATGGTGTTAATGGTATTGTGTTAACTGGTGATAGAAGTCAGTCAATAGTTATTGAAGCAGTTCCTGGAGATACCTCTAAAGCAGCTATTTTTAAAAGATCTGATAGAAGAAATGCTGGAGAATCTTTTGAATGTACTACTACAGATGAAGTATCAATAGACATGAATAAAGTTGTGAATACTGAAAAAGCTGCCGATGATAATGTTTTAAGAACATTCAGGTTAGCAATGTCAGTTTCTGCTGAATATTATGCTTTTCATGGAGGAACATTAGGTTCAGTAAATGCTGCAATAGCTACTACTGTAACACGTCAAAATTCTGTTTATGAAATTGATTTCGCAGTTAGATTAGTACTTATTGCTGGAAATGATGCAGTAGTGTATTCTACACCAGGTACTCCTTATAGTTCAACAGATGATTCTGGATATAATGGAGCATTACAGTCTACACTAACTTCTGTGATTGGAGAAGCAAACTATGATGTAGGTCACTTAATGGCTGCTATTGGAAATAATGGTAATGCAGGTTGTATAGGATGTATTTGTGTTGATGGATCAAAAGGAAGTGGTTATACAACAAGTACTTCGCCTATAGGAGATAATTTTGATATTGATTTTGTTGCCCATGAATTAGGACATCAATTTGGTGGAGAACATACATTTAATCATACTGGAGGTCATAGTGCAGTTTCTCAAATGGAGCCAGGTTCAGGTTCTACAATAATGGGATATGCTGGAATTACAGGAGCTACAGATGTACAAGCGCATTCAGATCCTTATTTTCACGCAGTTACTATAGCTCAAGTTACTACACATGCAAAATCTAGAACATGTGATGTAGAAACGGCTACAGGAAACAATCAACCAGTAATTCCTGCAAATGCTAACATTACATTACCAATAGGGACTGCATTCAGATTAGATGCAATACCAGCTACTGATGCTGATGGTGATACATTAACATATTGTTGGGAGCAATATGATGAAAATGATGGTGTTGATCCATATCCAGACCCTACCTCAACTAATAGTAATAGACCGCTTTTTAGATCGTATAGCCCTACAACTTCTACAACTAGAACATTTCCGTTATTAGCAGATTTGGTTGCTAATGGAGTTAATGGAAATACTTTTGAAAAAGTTCCTACTGTTGCTAGAACAGGAGATTTTAGATTAACAGTTCGTGATAATAGAGCTGGTGGAGCAGGAAATGGTTTTGATGATATGGTAGTAACTTGGGATGCTTCTAGAGGACCTTTAGAAGTAACTTCACAAGCTGCAGGAGTAATGTTAAATCAAGGAGCTTCTGAAAATATCACATGGAATGTGAATAGTACAAACTTAATGGCAGGTGCTGCTACAGTAGATATTTTATTATCAATTGATGGAGGAGTGACATACCCAACAGTATTAGCTACTGGTGTAGCTAATGATGGTAATGAGACGATAACTGTACCAAATACTCCCGCTCCACATTGTAGAGTAATGGTTCAGCCAACGGGTGCACCTTTCTTTGCTATTAATACAATGGATTTTCCAATTGATTATATTATAACAACTGATTGTTCGGAGGTGTTTTCTAGCTCACCAAGTGCAGCTATCCCTGATGATAATCCAGCATGGTCTACTGACGGTTTAACATCAACATCAACTAAAACATTTGGAAGTGGAGTTACTTTACAGATGAATGTAAATACTACTCATACATATATTCAAGATTTAACATTTGCTGTTTTAAGCCCAGGTGGAACTCAATTAACATTAGTTAGTAGACCTTGTGGAGGAGAGAATGATATAAATGTTAATTTTTATGATGGAGCAGGTACTATAGTTTGTGCTGCACCAACTATAGGAGATGTTTCTCCAACTCAAGCTTTTTCTGCATTAGATGGAGAAACAGCTAATGGTACATGGACTTTAGGGTTTAATGACCAGGGAGCTGCAGATACTGGAACATTAAATTCATGGTCAGTTACTATATGTGAAACCACTGAAGTGTTAGGCGTAGAAGAGCAGAATGGTAATTTTACTAATTTTTCAGTGTTTCCAAATCCAGGAAAAGGGAAAGTAACGGTTAATTTAAGTTCAGACCAAGATGTTCGTATGTCGTTATATGATGTAAGAGGAAGAAATGTATATTCAGAATTGCATAGTAATAATTCAGTTACCTTTAGTAAAGAAGTTGATTTTAGTGCTATGGCATCTGGAATTTATTTATTAAACGTAGAAAGTGGAAACCAAAAAGCAACAAAGAAAATAGTGATTCAATAATGAAATAGCGTGTAAAACTATTTATTGATATAGTATTTAAAGCCGACATAGTAATGTGTCGGCTTTTTTTGTTGTTTATTGATAATTATGTATATTTAAAAACCAAAAAAAACCGTTATGAAAAAAACTTACCCTAAAAAGCAGATGATGCTTTTGTTAATGACTTTTTGTACGATGTTTTTATTTTCCCAAAATAGAAATTCGTACTGGAAAAAAACTTCTAAAGAAAAATTAGAAACAGAACTAAAGGTGCATAGAGCATCTCACCCAAAACATTTTGAAGTATTTGAATTGGACTTAGTTAAGTTACAAGAAACAATTCAAGGAGCCCCTTTGAGAGGAGAGTTTGCTGGAAAGTCAAATGTTATAGCTGAGTTTCCAACACCGGAAGGAACTTTTGAGCGATTTAGAATTTCTGAATCTCCAATAATGGAGGCTGGTTTAGCGGAGAAATTCCCTATGATTAAAACCTATAAAGCGGTTGGGGTAGACGACCCAACGGCTACAATGCGTTTTAGTATTACACAATTCGGATTACATACCATGACCCTTTCAGGAAAAAGAAACTCCATGTATGTAGATCCGTATACTGAGGATAGAAAGTACTATATGGTTTATGACAAAAACTCTTTAGGAGCTGATACACAAAGTTTCGAGTGTTTAACGGATCAAGGAGTGAGGTTAAAATCATTAGAAAATGATGTGTCTGCTTATAGAGTAGATGCTGATGATCAGAAGTTAAGAACCTATCGTTTAGCGCAAACATGTACACAGGAATACGGCTCAATCTTTGAAGGAGGAGCTGCTTCTGATGCAGTAAAAAAAGCACGTGTACAAGCACAAATGGCGATTACAATTAACAGAGTAAATGAAATTTACGAACGTGACTTGGCTATTACTTTAGTTTTTATAGCACGTAATGATGAATTAATTTATTATAATAATCCAATCCATGGAATGGTGAATACAACACTAAAACTCAAGAAACTATTACAACAACATTAAATGACGAATCATTGTATGACATAGGTCACAATTTCAATACCTCTGGAGGAGGGAATGCTGGTTGTTTAGGTTGTGTGTGTGTTGATGGTGTTGCTCCTTATACAGGTAGTACCAAAGGTAGAGGACATACAGGTAGAGCTGACCCAACAGGTGACCCTTTTGATATTGATTATGTTGCTCATGAAATGGGACATCAATTTGATGGGTGGCATACTCAGTCTAGTTCTGGATGTGTTAGTGGAAGTGGTACTACAGAGGTAGAGCCAGGAAGTGGTAGTTCAATTATGGGATATGCAGGTATCTGTGCATCTAACGTACAATCAAATAGTGATGCGCATTTTAACTATGTAACAATTCGTGATATAACTTCAAATATTCAAACGGGTACAAGTAGTTCATGTGCTGCTGAAACAGCATTGACAAATCAAGCACCAGTAGCAATAACTGAAGGTGCTAAATTTTATATTCCTAAGTCTACTCCTTTTGTTTTAAGAGGAGCTTCTACAGATCCTGATGGAGAGGCTGAGCATACTTTCGGATGGTCTCAAAATGATCCTAAGCCAGCTGGTATGGGAACTGGAACGCCTTCTGCAACAGCAACGGATGGTCCAGTATATCGTTCAATACTACCTACAGCTTCACCAGATAGATATATGCCAAGTATAGGGGATGTTGTTGCTAATAATTTAACACCAACATGGGAGGTGACTCCTTCTGTAGCGAGAACATTGAATTTTGCTTTAGTAGTAAGAGATAACTCAAGTGGTTTTGCTAATGGTATAGGGCAAACTGATTCTGAATTAATGGTAGTTGATGTAGAAGATGTTACTCCGTTTACGGTTGCAGCTCCTAATACAGCTGTTTCTTGGGAAGTAGGTAGTGCACAAACAGTAACTTGGAATGTGGGGTCAACAACTAATGCAACTATTAATTGTCAAAAAGTAAATATTAAATTATCTACGGATGGTGGGTACACGTATCCAATAACAATTCTTTCTGATGTAACTAATGACGGTTCGGAAGCAATAGTGGTGCCTAATAACATTACCGCTAACGCAAGAATAATGGTTGAGGCTGCTGATAATATTTTTTACGATATTTCAAATACAAATTTTTCAATTGTAGCACCTACAAATCCTACTTTTACACTAACTGTTCCTAGTGCAGAAAAAGATCAAACAATTTGTACCGGAGCGAGTCCAATAGTTAATATTTCATATGAAGTTTTTTCTGGGTTTACTGAGAATACAGTGTTTTCTGCAACAGGTAATCCTGCTGGATCAACAATAAATTTCTCAGCTAATAATATAAATACTACTCAGGCTGTAGTAATGACATTAGGTAATACGGCATCAGTTACACCTGGTGTATATGCGGTAACGGTAACTGCTACCTCTGCGTCAATTACTAGAACAGAGATAATTAATTTTACGGTGTATAGTAGTGCGTTTACAACACCGTCGTTAAGTTTTCCAGGTGATGGAATTACGGGAGTTGGAACATCGGTGACTTTAATATGGAATCCATCGGATGTAAATGTAGAAAGCTATGATGTTCAGGTAGCTACAAATGCTGCGTTTACAACTAACTTAAATACCTATAATACAACAGTTAATTCGTATAATTTATCTGGCTTGGCAATAAGTACCCTATATTACTGGAGAGTAATTCCTAAAAACAGATGTGGTACTGGAACAAATTCAGCTGCATTTAGTTTTACAACTGTTACGCCTAATTGTATTACCTATAATTCAGTAGAAGATAATATAAATATACCTGCTACGGGAGGAACTAATCACGTTATTACATCTACTAGAAATATTGCTTTAAATGAAGTGATTACAGATGTGAATGTTACCATTAACGTACAGCATATTTGGGCAGGAGATATAGAATTGAAATTAACGTCGCCAGCAGGTACAGAAGTAATGTTGTTAGCTAATAGTAAATGTGATGATGGAACTGATGATATTGGGGTAACTTATGATGATGAAGGTGTAGTGTTAGTGTGCAGTACGAGCGTTCCAGCTGTAGGAGGAACAATAATTCCTGAAGCAGCATTATCTGCTTTTGATGGGGAATCTACATTAGGAGACTGGGTATTAACAGTTACTGATGGTTATCCAAGTGCAGATGGTGGAGAGTTTTTAAATTATAGCATGTTAATTTGCTCAGCACCGGTATTGAGTGTTCCTGAAAATGATGTTAAATCATTTATGATGTTTCCTAACCCATCAAATGGTTTGGTAACTATTTCATTAAACTCCAGTGAAGACGTAAATGTGTCATTATATGACGTTAGAGGAAGAAAAGTGTTTACTCAACTGTATAATAATAACGCCGATGTATTTACTAAAGAAATTGATTTTAGTGCAATGGCATCTGGAGTATATTTATTGAACGTGGGTACAGGAGATACTAAAGCTTCAAAGAAATTAGTAATTCAATAAATTTAATTTTAAAGTACCAAAACCGACACATTACTGTGTCGGTTTTTTTGTTTTTAGATGCAGATTAGTGTTCTATGGTATAGAATCTGTACCTTTGCCCAAAAATTAGTACAAATGATTACTTTTAAAGAGTTGAATTTATCCAATCAATTGCAGTATGCAATTGACGATATGGGGTTTGAACACCCAACCCCTATTCAGTCGGAAGCATTTAATGTGGTTCGGTCAGGGAAGGATGTGGTTGGAATAGCACAAACAGGTACAGGGAAAACCTTTGCCTATATGATGCCTATATTGCGCGATTTAAAATTCTCCAAACAAGTAAATCCAAGGGTATTGGTTTTAGTGCCAACACGAGAGTTAGTTATACAAGTAGTTGAAGAAATTGAAAAGCTTGCTGAATATATAAATGTACGTGTGCTAGGCGTATATGGTGGTACAAACATGAATACACAAAAGATGGCTGTTTCTCAGGGAACGGATATCATTGTGGCTACTCCAGGAAGGTTGTATGATCTTGCAATTAGTAGGGCATTGAATTTAAAGGCAGTTCAGAAATTAGTGATAGATGAGGTTGATGTAATGCTTGATTTAGGATTTCGTTTTCAGCTATTAAATATATTTGATGTGTTACCTCCTAAGAGGCAAAATATTATGTTTTCTGCTACAATGACAGATGATGTTGATGCACTAATCACTGATTTTTTCCGATCACCTGAAAAAATATCTATTGCTGTAAGTGGTACACCTTTAGATAATATTGAGCAAAAATGTTATGAGGTCCCTAATTTTTATACTAAAGTAAACTTATTAGCACATATTATTAAAGATGCGCAAACCTATAGTAAGGTCTTGGTTTTTGTATCTAATAAAAAGAGTGCTGACAGATTATTTGAAGCTGTAGAAGAAATATTTGGTTCGGATGTATGTGTGATACATTCTAACAAAACACAGAATTATAGAATCCGCTCTATTCGTCAGTTTGATGAAGGGGAGAACAGAATATTGGTGGCTACAGATGTTATGGCTCGTGGATTGGATTTGGATGAGATTTCTCACGTAATTAACTTCGATACTCCAAATTTTGCAGAAAATTATATGCATCGTATTGGTAGGACAGGTAGAGCTGAGCATGAAGGAAAAACGATATTGTTTTCGACACCAAAAGAACAAGAAGATAAAGATGCTATAGAAGCTTTGATGAATTATGAAATTCCAAAAATGGAATTTCCTGAAGAAGTAGAAATAGCAGAACGGTTAACTCCTGAAGAACGCCCAAAACATATTGAACGTAATAATCCGCATGTAAAACCTAAAGACGAGGATGCTCCAGGGCCAGCTTTTCATGAAAAAAGTGAAAAGAATAGTAAGGAGAATGAAGGTGGTTCTTATAGAAGAGAGATTGCAGCAAAGTACAAGAAACCAAAAACAAGAGGAGATAAAAACTATAATTTGCGTAATAAAAAGGGAAAGAAATTTTAATGTCTAAACCACTTAACAAGCAAGAACTCCATAATTTAGCAATGAATATTGTTGGTGAAGAGTTAGAGAAAAAGGGGTATGAATTTGTAGCTATAAATAGTCAGTTAAAAAGGAACCCACAATATGTCTGTATAGACAAGGATTCTCAGTACTATTTTGTTATTGTAAAAGCGGTATTGTTGCCAGAAGATCCTGAAGAGTATGATGTCGTTTGGATGGAAACATTCAGAGAGCATGCCAGAAGTAAAGATGCTAAAGTGCTTTTTGCAGGTGTCGGTTTGGGTAATAAAGATGTAACTGGTGATCCAGTATATTTAAATGAGCCTTATTTACTGAATTATGTGGGGGTTCAGTCGTTAGATATTGACATGAATTAAAGTTATCCTAGAAATGAAAAGAATAGCAATACTAGTTTTATTGGTACTTGTTTCCTGTAAGCAAGAGGAAGGTCCGATTAAAAATATGGTTTCCGGTGAAGTGTTCGGAACCTATTACAACATTCAGTTTTTTGATGAAGAAAAAATTGATTATTCAAAGCAGTATGACAGCTTGTTTTTTGAAATAAACAAGTCAACATCAACGTATATTCCTACGTCTGATATTTCAAAAATTAATAAAGGAGATACTGGTATTGTGGTTGATCATCATTTTACAAAAGTATTCCATACTTCTAAAGAAATTTACGATACTACAGAAGGCTTTTTTGACCCCACTATAGGGGTTTTGGTAAACGCATGGGATTTTGGTCCTAATGGTAAAATAGCAAGTTTAGATAGCTTAAAAATTGATAGTTTAATGCAATCGGTTGGATTTCATAATTTGTCTTTGAATAAAGGGAAAATAAACAATCCAAAAAAAGCATTTATAGATTTTAATGCCATAGGAAAGGGGTATGCTTTAGATGTGATAGCGGATTTTTTATATCATAAAGGACACCAAAACTATTTGATTGATATCGGAGGGGAGGTGGTTGCTAAAGGAATTAATGTTGAATCGTCAAATTTATGGAGCATTGGTATTGAGGAGCCAAACTTTGATGGTACTCAAAGTCGAAAAAAAGTAATTGGGTTAGATAATACTGCAATGGCTACTTCAGGAGTGTACCGAAAGTTTAAGATTGATGAGAATGGTGAGCGATACTCACATATATTAGATGCAAAAACAGGGTATCCTAGTAAAACTAATATATTGAGTGTTTCAGTAATTGCGCAAAACTGTGCTACTGCTGACGCATATGCAACAGCGTTTAAAGCTATGGGTATTTCTAAAACTGCAGAGTTATTAAAATCTCACCCAGAATTAAAAGTGTACTTTATTTATGAAGATGATGAAAAAGTATTGAAAACACTTAGTTTAAACAATTTTCCAGAATAATAGTGTTGGAAATGTTTTAAATTAAAAGCCCTAGTATTGCGATACTAGGGCTTTTAATTTTCTTATTCTTTATAAGAGTTGGGGCTCTCTTATATAAAATAGTGTAATTAAATTGGGGTTAAGTAGGTTTTTAAGGGGGTAACTTCTATATAAGAGTTGGGGTGCTCCTATACAGAGTTGTTGTAATTTATTTGGGTGTACGTATTTTTGTTTTAATATTTATATAAGAGTTGGGGTGCTCTTATATAAAAAGGTTATTTGTTTGGGAATAAGTCTTTTAGGTTTTATAAAGATATGAGGTATATTGATTTATTTTGGGAAGTTGTTGTGAAGTGAAGCTATATTGTTGTGAAATAGAATTGCTTGTAGGTTTTACGAAAAAAACAATTTAGGGAGGAAATATGGCTTCTATTTAAAACAAACTGGAAGAATTTCCCCTTTAGCTAGGCAATATTTACTTACATCTTTTCCTGGTAGGCTAGTAGTGTAGTCCATCTCATTTACAGTAAAACCAATACTTCGAAGTTTGTCAAAATAATCTTTTCCATATACGCGTACATGATCGTATTGACCAAATATTTTAGCACGGGTTGCTTTATCGGTAATGGTATTGTCTTCAAAAGTAGTGTCACGAGATAAGTCTTGTGGAATTTGAAGTATTGCCATTCCATTAGGTTTTAATACCCTCAACAATTCTTGCATTGCTTTGGTGTCGTCAGGAATATGCTCTAAAACGTGATTGCAAAAAATAGTATCATAACTATTATCTTCAAATGGTAAATTACAAATGTCAGCTTTTACATCCGCTAGGGGAGAAAATAAGTCAGTAGTGGTGTATTGAATATTTTTTTGATTTCTAAAGCGCTTATAGAAACATTGCTCTGGAGCAAAATGTAACACTTTTTTATTTTCGGTATTTGTAAAGAAGTCAGTTTCATTTTTTAGGTACAACCATAGTAGTCTATGACGCTCAAGTGAAAGGCTTGAAGGCGACAGTACATTGTTACGCTGCTCACCATATCCATAGGGTAAAAAGGATTTAAAACTTTTACCGTCAATAGGATCCGTAAATGAGCTTCCTTTAAGGAGAAAGGCTAAAAAAGGGCGAACCAAATAGCTCACTCTAATTAATAGCGGTCTTGGAATAGTGTTGAGTATGAGTTTAAATAGTTTTTTCAAAATAATTAAATATTACCAATTTAAAAACGCTTTGAATTTGTTATTAGTGAGTAATTTAATTATTAAAATAACCCCGGAAAGGACTTTAATAAATGTTCCGATAATTAATAAAACACTTGCTCCTGGCCAATGCATTAATTTAAAAAGGCCACCAACCAGGGTAATTAAAAAAGCAAAAATAAATAATGAAAGAAGATGTTTTATTTTCATAAGACTCTAATTAATTCTTTCTGAATTCATCTTCTTCAGTACTTGTAATACCTAGTGCTTCATAGATATAGTCAAAAGTAGAAAGTAATTGTGGTTTTCCATCAACTATAGCTACATCATGTTCAAAATGGGCGGAAGGTTTTCGATCTTGAGTTAAAATAGTCCATCCATCTCTTAAAAAGTCAACTTTATGAGTTCCTAAGTTAATCATTGGCTCTATAGCGACAACCAGACCATTTTTAAATTTTTTACCTCTTCCGCGTTTTCCAAAGTTTGGCATTTGTGGGTCTTCATGCATTTTTGTTCCTAAGCCGTGTCCAACAAGTTCCCTAACCACACCATATCCGCGATTTTCACAATATTTCTGTATGGCAAACCCTACATCGCCAACACGGTTATTTTCTTTAAACTCTCTGATACCAACATATAAGCTTTCTTTGGTAACTTTCAATAATTCTTTAGTTTCAGGAGTAACTTCACCAACTTCAAAAGTATAGGCATGATCACCGTAATAGCCATTTAATATAGCTCCACAATCAACAGATAAAATATCACCTTCTACTAGGGGTTTGTTATTTGGTATTCCGTGTACTACTTGAGCGTTAGGAGAAATACAAAGTGTATTAGGGAAGTCATATAAGCCTAAAAAACCAGGTATTGCTCCTAGATCTCTAATATGCTCTTCCGCTAGTTTGTCTAGGTGTAATGAAGTAACGCCAGGTTTTATCTCTGAAGCTATTACTCCTAATGTTTTTGAAACCACTAAAGCACTTTCGCGCATGATTTCTATTTCTTCTTTCGATTTTAATTTAATCATCTGTGCTTTTAAAATATGAAAATATACTTTTTCGTTTAGCCTTTAAACTAGGGGCTTCTTCATTTGTTAGTAATTGGTAAATTTCACCCCAACCAATAAAACCACCTATATTTCTGTCGTCAATAAATAAATCAGCACCAATTTTCCTACTTTCAACACCTGAGTATTCTTCATTTGGAAAACTACTGTTTACAGCATAAAAATCTAAGCCGTTTTCTTTACAAAAAGTTACAGCTTCGTCAAGTTTCTTGCCATATCTGTAAGTCCATAAAATTAAACGATGCCCATCATTTTGCAATCGTTTCATGGTTTGAAAGGCAAACAATTGTGGCTTTCCGATACCTGGATAAGCATCTTCAACTATTGTTCCATCAAAATCTATTGCAATGAGAAGTTTATCTTTTGAAATCATTTATTTTTTGTAAGACGTAAAAGTACGTAAAATATTACTTTTTTTAATAAATTTTAAACCAATGAACTTTGTGTCATTAATATTGGTTTGTCGATACCTAATAATTTCAATATTGTAGGTGCAATATCTCCTAAAACGCCATCTTTTACCTTTTTTAGATCATTATCGACAACAATAATAGGTACTGGATTTGTGGTGTGTGCTGTATGTGGACTTCCATCCTTATTAAACATTTTTTCACAATTTCCATGATCGGCAATTACTAAGGTAGTATAATCGTTTTTTAAAGCCGTTTCTATGATTTGTTTGGTGCAAATATCCGTAGCCTCGCATGATTTTACAGCGGCCTCCATACTTCCGGTATGGCCCACCATATCCGGGTTTGCAAAATTTAGACAGATAAAATCTGCGCTTTTACCTTCTATTTCTGGTATTATAGCTTTAGTAACATCATGGGAGCTCATTTCAGGTTGAAGATCATAGGTAGCTACTTTAGGTGATGGGCATAGAATTCTTTTTTCATTTTCAAAAGGTTCTTCACGACCACCATTAAAGAAAAAAGTTACATGTGGGTATTTTTCTGTTTCAGCAATACGTATTTGTGTTTTTCCTGAATTTGCAATAGTTTCTCCTAAAGTATCTTTAATATTATCTTTATTGAAAATTACGTTAATTCCTTTAAAAGATTCATCGTAATTTGTTAAGGTTGTAAAATGAAGTTTTAATTTTTGCATTCCAAAATCAGGAAAATCATTTTGTGTAAGTGCATTGGTTAACTCTCTTCCGCGATCGGTTCTGAAGTTAAAGAATATAACAACATCATCTTCTTTAATCGATGTAATTGGTTTTCCGTTTTCTGTTATTACAATTGGTTTTATAAATTCATCTGTAATTCCATCCTTATAACTTTGTAGTATAGCGGTTTCAATATTTTCGGATTGAGTACCTTTTGCATTAACCAATAAGTTGTATGCTTCTGAAACTCGTTCCCAACGATTATCTCTGTCCATGGCATAATATCTTCCAATAACAGAGGCTAATTTCGCGTTTTTATTATTTAGGTGATTTTGTAAATCGGCGATATGAGTTATACCAGATTTCGGATCTACATCTCTACCGTCAGTAAAAGCATGAATATAAGAGTTGATGATTCCAAAATTTTCAGCGGCATCAATCAGACCTTTTATATGGTTAATATGTGCATGAACTCCTCCATCAGACACTAATCCTAGAAAATGAATATTTTTATTATTTTCTTTAGCATAAGAAAACGCATTAATAAGTGCTGGTTCATCTTTTAAAGTGTTGTTTTCTAGCGCTAAATTTATTTTTGCCAAATCTTGATATACAATTCTACCTGCGCCAAGGTTCATATGTCCAACTTCACTATTTCCCATTTGTCCGTCAGGTAAACCAACATTCATCCCATGTGTTAATAGGGTTGCATTAGGGTAGTTTTTGTAAAGACTATCTATGAATGGGGTGTTGGCATGATAGATTGCGGAAGCATTTTTGTCCTCAGGAATTCCCCAGCCATCTAATATCAAAAGAATTGTTTTCTTGTTCATATGTATTTTTAATCCCATCAGTGGGTTTAATTTCTCGTCCCGATAGCTATCGAGATGTCTCGAGCGAAAAATAAAAAATTAATTCAGACCTCGTATGCTTGCATCGAGGCAGTTGATTTGACTGCAAAGATACAAACAAAAGCCGTATAGACTATACTTGTTGGTTTATTGGATGCTTTTTTGATTTCTATTTGGTTTTCTTTAACACAAAATGGGATTATAGTTAAACTTATGTTATATGCATTTTAAACCCCTTTGGATTAAATGTTATTGGTTAAATTTATACTTCATTAATCAAAAAATCAAAAATCATGAAAAATTACATTTTAACAGCAGCATTGGCATTTGGATTAATCGCAAATGCAAACACAATGAATGAAAGAGTTTTGCCTAGCAATGCAGACAACACTACAATAACGACTGCTAAAGAAGTTAGTCCGTTTTGTCAGTCCATTTCTAAAAATGATATAGATACTGTCAAAAAACTAATTAAAATGGGAGTAAATGTAAATAAATTTTCTGGAGGTAAATCGCCATTAATGTATGCAGCAAGATATAACAGAGTAGAAATAATTAAGTTATTAGTGGAAGAAGGAGCTGATATTAAAGCGAAAGATAAACACGGTGCTACGGCAATAGTATATGCTAAGCGTGCTAAAGCGGTTGATGCTGAAGCACTGCTGATAGAAATGAAGAAGAAATAAATTTTTCAATTTTTAAAAAGATAAAAAAGCAATTTGAAATATTCAAGTTGCTTTTTTTTTATGCCTAATTTAAACTTGGGTACTTTGGTTATGCATCAAAAATCACTGATATTGATTAATATAGTACTAAAAACAGGTTGTTCATTGCTAAATGGTTGTTTTACAACAGTATTTATGTGTTTTACATAATAATTCTTGCGTATAGTTGTTAAAGTGATATATTTGAACTCTTTGAAAAAAGAACCAAACCTTAACCTACCACTATGAAATTACGTTTTTTACCTCTGTTACTTACTTTTACCCTATTATCTTCTTTTACTACTCCTTTTACAATTAACGATGCGCCAGTAGCTAAAGTTTCGACATCTGAAGAAGATGCAATACTTACTTTATATAGTATCTTCAACAAGCAAAATGATTCAATGCCTCAATTGATAAGCTTTTCTAATGCAATAAAAGGATACTCAAAGTTAAAAGCGCAAGGGAAAATTAAAAACGAAACGTTAACGATTATAGATTTTAGTCTTTCATCAACGGCAAAAAGATTATGGGTATTGAATATGACAACTCGTAAAGTATTATTTAATACTGTTGTTGCTCATGGTAGAAATACTGGTAGTGAGTTTGCTACTCGTTTTTCTAATACAAACAATTCTAATCAAAGTTCATTAGGTTTTTATGTTACTGACAATACGTACTACGGTAAAAATGGATTGTCTTTATTTTTAGATGGGCAAGAAAAGGAATTTAATGACAACGCAAGAAAACGTTATGTTGTTTTTCATGGTGCAAAATATTCAAATCCTGATTTTGCTAAGCGTAATGGAAGGTTAGGTCGTAGTTTAGGTTGTCCAGCTGTTCCTACAGCTGTAAATACGGCAATCATTAATGTAATAAAAAATAAGTCTTGTTTATTTATTTACCACCCAGATACAAATTACAACACAAATTCAAAATTAATTAGCTAATAATTTAGCTAAGCCCTGATCTAATTTATATACATCGTTTATAAAAGTAGCTTTTGATTGTTCGTCGAAAACTACAGACCAGTATAAAAAATGCACTTTTATATCCTTTTTTACATGTATACGTTTTGTGAGGTGACTATCAACTAGTTCATTTATTTTTTCGTCAGATAAGTTTAACACAGCGCCAGCCAAAGTAAATACATCTTGTACTCTAACACACCCAGAACTTCTCGCACGATAGTTCTTTTTAAATAAAGATTTGCTAGGAGTATCATGTAAATACACAGAGAATTTATTAGGAAAAATAATTTTAACTTTACCTAACGCATTACTACTTCCTGAGCCTTGTACATAACGGTATGATGAAGGTAGCTTTGATTTCCAATTAATTGAATCTAAAACCAATCGTTTTCCTTGATTATTAAATACGGATATATTTTTACGTCTTAAATAATCAAGATCTTTAGAAGCTGCAGGTATAATATCGTCCCTTTTTATTGTTGGAGGAATATACCATTTTGGGTTAAAATCTAAGTAACTAAGAGTAGAGCTGAAAACAGGAGTTTTTCTACTCGTTTTCCCTACAATAATATTGTATTGGGTAGTGTCTGTTGTTGTAATATGTTTCAATTGGTAATTGGCAATATTTACTAAAATAT
>Ga0209291_1001100_pt1 | contig 24842 bp, 18 predicted proteins | sample GOMGulsemesocosm_FD_184633 | JGI IMG/M metagenome (GOLD analysis project Ga0209291, IMG submission 184633) | Methane-oxidizing microbial communities from mesocosms in the Gulf of Mexico - GOM9B Gulf of Mexico (SPAdes) (version 2) | ecosystem: Environmental > Aquatic > Marine > Cold seeps...
ATCTGCCCTATTCTCTGGTATTCAAAGTAGATATACCGTATTACTAATAATGGTTTTATCTGCATTAAAGTTTATTGGTGTAGCCTTTCAGTTTATGGAACTAAAAAAGGCACATACCTTTTGGAGAGCCTTACTATTAAGTTTTTTAGTAATCTATACAATGCTAATATTAATTATTATCTAACATTATGAAAGCCAAAAAAAATATTGGAGTTATAGCCATTTTACTAACGGTATTTGCCGTTTACAACTTCTTTATTTATACCTCAACAAATCAAATGATTCCAATTAAATTATCTACAAAGGCAATTAAAGGTCAACAATTATGGCAAAAAAATAATTGCTGGTCTTGTCATCAAATATATGGACTTGGTGGTTATTTAGGTCCTGATTTAACTAACATATATTCTGATACATTAAAAGGGCCAAGCTATATAAAAGCATTTTTAAATAGTGGTATAAAATCTATGCCGAAATTTAATTTTTCTGATAAAGAATCTGAAGCTATAATCGCCTATTTAAAAACCATAGACAGCACAGGATATTATCCTAATTATGACGCAGAAATACAAGCCAATGGTTGGGTAAAATTAAAATATAAAAATGAAAAATAAAATTGGATTAGTTTTCTTAGTTACTGCCCTTTTAGCTTTAATAATCGGGGTGTTTTTTGGATTGTTTGCATCCTTACAATATATCATACCAGATTTCTTTAAAGCTTATATTCCTTTTAGTAAAATGCGTCCGTTTCATGTAACAACAGTTATATCTTGGATTGTCCTTTCCGCCACAGGTAGCATTTACTTTTTTATTAGTAACATAGAGCAGTTAAAATTGTTTTCTAATAAATTACCTAAAGTACATTTAATCATTTTTCTCATTACAGCTATTGGAATATATATATCTTTTTTATCAGGAAAAATGGAAGGTAGAGAGTATTTAGCGTATACCCCTATTTTAACAATACCAATACTTATAGGTTGGATTTTGTTTGGTGTTAATTATTTTAAAACACTACGAAGGCAGGTTAAAAACTGGCCAGTATATTACTGGATGTGGGGAACAGGTATTATTTTTATGATCTATCATTTATGTGAAGCTCATTTATGGTTGATTCCCACCTTTAGAACACATTTTATTAAAGATATTTCTGTCCAATGGAAATCCTACGGGTCATTTGTAGGATCGTGGAATATGTTGGTATATGGTATTGCCATTTATCTGATGTCTAAAATTAAAAATGATAATTCTATAGCTTTTGGTAAAAAAACATTTTTCTTTTATTTTTTAGGCTTAACAAACCTAATGTTTGGTTGGGCACATCACACCTATGTAATACCAATGCCAACATGGATACGTTATGTAGCATATGGTGTTTCTATGACCGAATGGATACTGCTTATTCATATCATTTATAGTTGGAAACAGTCTTTATCAAAAGAAAAGATAAAAGAATTTTCACTCGCTTACAGATTTTTAATTTCTGCTGATATATGGGTTTTTATCAATCTTATTTTAGCTCTATTATTTTCTATTCCGGCCATTAACTTTTTCACCCATGGAACACATATAACAGTTGCGCATTCAATGGGAACAACTATTGGAATAAACACTTCTATCCTATTAGCTTCAATCTTCTTTATTGTTTCAAAATTGAAATTAAAAAACCAATTGAGGATAATAAGAATAAAACGAAGTATTGTTTTATATAATGTTACTTTATTTCTGTTTTTTGTTACGTTACTTTTTGCTGGTGTAAAGCGTAGTAATTGGATATACTTTACAAAAAACATACAATTTTCTGAAATGCAAGATTCTTTATATGGAGTTTATATTGCCTTTTTTGCTTTTGGAGTACTATTAGTTATATCTATACTAGTTATTATAATTCCATTACTAATAATACTTATAAAAAGTGTTCACTCTAAAGAAATAGCTGAGGAAGTAAAATTAAAAAGAATATAACGAACTATTTAATTATAAACCAGCCTAGATCGCTATTACTCAAGTGACCATGGCTGGTTTATAATATTTAAAATTCACCTATTCAGTTTAATTAAGAATATCAAATATCTATATATTTCAATGAAATATGTCTGCCTTTAAGCTTTATTTCGTCAACAAATTCTTGAATAGTTTTATCTTTAAAATCCTTAAAAAGTTTTTCCTTAAAAGGAGCTACAGTAAAATGTACCGGACAAGGATTTTTATCATCACAAGATGATAATCCCATAAAACATTGATCAAACTTATCGGTACCGTCTATGCATTTTATGATATCCCAAACTGAATTTTTCAAATTATTTTCATCTAAATAAAAACCACCTGTTGGGCCTTTTGCAGAAGATACTAGTTTATTTCTAGTAAGTTGTTGTAATAATTTCGCTAAAAAAGGCTGAGGTGTTTCTAATTCGGCTGCTATTTTTTTAACCCCCACTTTTTTATTCTCTTCATTATTTATAGTTAAATATAAAATTGAGCGAATAGCATATTTGCAGGCATTAGAAAGCATAAAATTATTTTTTGAATGTCAAATATAATATAAAAAAGACTTTTTTGTCTTCAAATATTTCTCATTATTTGTTTTCTAGTATAAATTATTTTTCAATTCGTATTCTAACATCTACAGCTGTTATATGTTTTTCTGTTCCCAATAAAGGGTTTATGTCCATTTCTATAATTTCTGGAGCTACTTGTACTAGAGCTGATAAACGCTGAATAATTTCAACAAACAACTGCTCATTAACTCCTTCTTTACCTCTAGTTCCTTTTATAAGCTTATATCCTCTTAAGGAAGCAATCATTTTTTCAGCCTCTTGTTTTGAAATAGGACTTAAGCCAGCAGCAACATCATTTAATACTTCTATATAAATTCCTCCTAACCCACATAAAATAGTATGATCAAAACTAGGTTCTTTTTTAACTCCTACAAAAAGTTCTAATCCAGATAACATGGGCTGAACCATAACTCCTGTAGCTTCATTAATTTTCATTAATTTATCAAAATTAACACCTACTTCCTCTATATCATTTACATTTAATAACACTCCCTGTACATCAGACTTATGCAAGGGCCCTACTACTTTCATGACTAATGGGAAAGAGATATCCTTTATTTTTGATAACAATTCTTCTTTTGTAGATTCAACTATTTCTTTTACTATAGAAATTCCTGTAGCTTCCATTAACAAAGAAGTAGTTTCAGGATTTAAATACCCATCAGTAGCGCTTTCTATTATGTATCTTATTTTGTCAGTTTCAATACTTGGTAATTTAACTTTGGATTCGGTTGGCATTGGTGTTTTACATACTTGACCTAAAGCTTTTCCTAAAAGTACCTCATCTGGAAAATTAATATTCCCTTTATCTAAAAATGTCTGAATCTCTTTTCTCGCATTTACTACTGATGGTAATACTGGGAAAATTGGTTTTTTACAAACATCTAATTTAACACTCAATACATTATATACATTTTCTACATCAAATAACCCTGGGCTACCAAACACGACTACCATAGCATCAATAAAATCAAATTTATGCTCGCAGTAATCTATAATTATTCCCAGTTGTTCTGCAGTTCCTGTTGCAAGAAAATCAATTGGGTTACTCACTGATGATCCGGGATATAAAAACGACTCTAATTTATCTGCATCTGCTCCTTCTATTGAAGGAACTTTTAACCCCCCCTTGGATAGTTGATCAGCCAACATAACTGCTGACCCTCCCGCATGAGTGATTATAGCAATATTTTTACCGTTTACTTTTTTATAGTTAAAAATTGAGGCTACACTAAGTAATTCTTCCCTACTAGTACAATACACAATTCCAGCTTTTTTAAACAAGGCTCTAACAGTTACATCTGAACTTGCTATTGCTCCTGTGTGCGAGGTAGCCGCCCTACTACCTTCTGCTGTACTCCCAGCTTTAATAGCGGCAATTCTCACCCCTTTATTTATTAGTGAAGCAGCGTGCTTTAGCAACTTTTTTGGATTAGCAATAGACTCTAAATACAGTAGTTTAATAGAAGAATCTGTATCTATATTATAATTATTGTCAATGTATTCTAATACATCTTCTACACAAGTTTGAGCACCATTACCAATAGAATATACATTTGCAAACTTTACTCCTAAAGACATTCCTGCTTCCATTATAAAAACGGCTGTTGCTCCTGAGCTGGAGATTAAATCACAACCTTTTGCATGAAATTTAGGGATTGGTAAGGTAAAAACACCTTTGTAGTTTTTATTTATAAACCCTATACAATTAGGGCCAATTAAACAACCACCTACACTATTAACTACTTTTACAATTTCTTCTTCAAGATTACTTCCTAACTCATTTGTTTCAGAAAATCCTGCAGAAATAATTATAAAAGCTTTTGTACCCTTTTCCTTTGCTAAAATGGTTATTGTTTCCAAACAATATTTTGCAGCTATAGCTAATATTGCCAAGTCTGTTTTAGGAATAGCAGTTACCGATGAAAAACTTTCAACTCCTTGAACTTCCTTTTCTTTTGGGTTTACAACTGATAAACGACCTTTATACTTTCCGTCAAGAATGTTTTTAACAATTTTACCTCCCGGTTTCTTGATGTCATTAGACCCACCTATTATTACAATACTATCCGGGTTTATTAATTGTTCGTTTAACATATCTAAAATAATTTTTTCGTAAAATTAAGATTGTTCCTTCACATATTAAATGATATAAATCACCTTACCCTCGATAGTTAGCCATGATTAATATCATATTTCTATTCAGAAAATATTCAGAAATTTGTATTTCAATGAATCGATTTATGAAGATGAATTTAAAAGATAAAATTACACAGCTTAAAAAAGAAAAGAACGCTGTTATATTGGCACATTACTATCAAGAACCAGCAATACAAGACATTGCTGATTATGTTGGTGATAGTTTAGGCTTGTCACAAAAAGCTGCAGAAACCGATGCTGATATTATCGTTTTTGCTGGAGTCCATTTTATGGCTGAAACCGCTAAAATTTTGAACCCGTCCAAAACTGTTGTTTTACCCGATTTAGAAGCAGGTTGTTCGTTGGCTGATTCATGTCCGCCCAAAGAATTTGAAAAATTTGTAAAGTCCCATCCTAATCATACTGTAATCACCTATGTAAACTGTAGTGCAGAAGTAAAAGCTTTAACAGATATTGTTTGTACTTCATCTAATGCACTAAAAATTGTAGAATCAGTGCCAAAAGACACGCCAATCATTTTTGCTCCAGATAGGAATTTAGGTAAATATATTATGCAGCAAACAGGTAGAGATATGCTACTTTGGGATGGTAGTTGTGTTGTTCACGAGGCTTTTTCTTTTGAAAAACTTTTAACTTTACATAAAGAATACCCTGATTATAAAATTATAGCTCACCCAGAATCTGAAGAACATATTCTTAAAACAGCAACTTACATAGGATCAACATCTGGAATGATAAATTATGTTAAACAACATTCCAATGAAAAATTTATTGTTGCTACTGAAGCTGGAATTTTACATAAAATGCAACAGGAAGTACCAAAAACAGAATTGATTCCTGCTCCTGCTAAAGAAGATAACACATGTGCTTGTAGTGAATGTGCTTATATGAAGGTAAATACTATGCAGAAATTATACGATTGTTTACTAAATGAAAGTCCGGAAATAGATGTTTCTGAAGATATTCGTAAAAAAGCATTATTACCAATTAAGCGTATGCTAGAACTCTCTAAGTAACATGGTAATAACAAATTATTTAGTTATTGGATCTGGAGTAGCAGGATTAACTTTTGCAGTTAAGATTGCTGAAAAATTTCCTAATAAAGTTATTACCATTATTACTAAAAGTAATGAGGACGAATCAAATACCAAATATGCACAAGGTGGTGTTGCTGTAGTTTTAGATAAAGAAGAAGATTCATATCAAAAACATATTCAAGATACCCTTATTGCTGGCGATGGATTGTGTGATACTACTGTTGTAGATATGGTGATAAAAGAAGGCCCTAAGCGTTTTAAAGAATTAATACATTGGGGGGCTAATTTTGATATTGATACCAATGGAAATTATGATTTAGGTAAAGAAGGTGGCCATTCAGAATGTCGGGTAGTACATCATAAAGACATAACCGGTTATGAGATAGAACGCTCTTTATTGCAACGTATACATCAACTCAAAAATGTAACTTTATTACCACACCACTTCGCTATAGATCTTATTACGGAACATCACTTAAAAACATCTAACCCAACACAATTATCCTGTTATGGTGCATATGTACTTGATGAAAATACTGGAGAAATTCTTACTATAAAAGCTAAAAACACGGTATTGGCTTCTGGAGGTATTGGTAATGTATATGGGCATACTACCAACCCTGTAATAGCTACTGGAGATGGTATTGCTATGGCTTATCGTGCTAAAGCCAAAATTCAAGACATGGAATTTATTCAGTTCCACCCTACTGTACTGTATAACTCAAAAGGTGGATCTTCTTTTTTAATATCTGAAGCTGTTAGAGGTTTTGGAGCTTATTTACGCGATAAAAAAGGGCATAGATTTATGCCTGATTATGATTCACGAGCCGAGTTAGCTTCAAGAGATATTGTGTCCCAATGTATCGATAAAGAATTAAAAAAATCTGGAGATGAGAATGTGTTTTTAGATTGTACTCATTTGGATATAGAAAGCTTTAAAGAACATTTTCCAAATATTTATGACAAGTGTAAAAGCCTAGGCATTGATATAGAGAAAGATTGGATTCCTGTAGTACCAGCATCACATTATTTATGTGGTGGTATTGTGGTAGATAAAAACGGAAAAACAAGTGTACATAATTTATTTTCTTGTGGTGAATCTTCCAGAACAGGGTTACACGGAGCAAACAGACTCGCATCAAACTCTCTATTAGAAGCGCTGGTTTATGCTCATAATATTTACAACTATCTTTTAACTAACGAAAGAGATATAACTTTTTATGAAATTCCTGAATGGAATGAAAAAGGTGTAAGTATCACCAAGGAGCATATTTTAATTCAACATAATCTTAAAAAGTTGCAAGCATTGATGCAAAATTATGCAGGTATTGTACGTAATAATAATCATTTAAATGAGGCTAAAAATCTTCTAGATAGTATCTACAAAGAAGTTGACGAATTATATCAAACTGTTAAAGTGAATACTTCACTTTGTGAATTACGAAATATGATAAATGTTGCGCATTTAATCATTAGTCAATCCATAACGCGTAATAACAATAAAGGAGGATATTACAATATAGACAATTTATAAAACTACACCATGAATCAACTAATCAAAACAAGTATTGATAACGCAATTTCATATCAAGAGTACAGTAATTTAATTACAAAAATTGTTTCTGAAAAAAATACTACAGGAAATGAACAAACTCAGGAACACATTGAGTTTACTAAGCTTAACTCCAGTAGAATGCGAAGAATAAATAAGGCGATTGCACTTACTGATGAAGCCATTAATATTTTTAATAATGTTCGTAAACAAACTTGGGTGGTTTTATGTGAAAGTTGGTGTGGTGATTCAGCCCACACATTACCTGTATTAAACAAGATTGCTGAAAATAGTAATAATATTGATTTAAAAATTGTGTTAAAAGATGATAATTTAGATCTCATGAATGCTTTTTTAACTAATGGCTCTCAAGCCATTCCTAAATTGATAATAGTAGATGAAAGTTATTGCTTAATAAACGTTTGGGGACCACGTTCTAAAGCTGCTACCCAATTAGCATTAGATTATAAAAGAGAATTTGGAAGCATAGATGATGTGTTTAAAAAGAATTTGCAAATTTGGTATAATAGAGATAGAGGAATTTCTATTGTATCCGATTTAGTAAAGCTTATTAAAAGGTCATCTATACACATTAATAAACTAAATTAACATTTGTTATTTTTTTTTATAACATGATAATAATCAGTCTTTAAAACTGAAAAACAACTGATATTTGCTATTATAGCTTTGATAACATTATGAACACTAATACTTTATCAAACTTTTAAAAACATTTATAATTGTTGATACTAATTATGTATCACTACCTAAAACTACAAAGCAAATGAAAAAACATTCGTTTCACATCCCAGTAATGGGGATTGGCTTTACTATTGACACTCCTTTAAAAGTTTCGCAATACGGAATGGATTCTGTAATATCTTTAGTTGATGATATACTACTTGAAAAACTACGAAAAATGTATTGTAGTAAGTTTGAAATGCCATATCAAGAAATATCAGATAAAATAGAAGATTTTAGAGCGAAAAGAATTACTTCTTACCTTAATATGCTTAATAATTTAGCTGAGAAAAAATTCAATGAACTTAAAAATTCTTCTATAGAAACAAGTACAGGAATAAAGCAATATTTTAACATGCTCCCTGATACTTCAAGTCTTAAAAAAGAATTCAAACGTTTAACAGCAGATTATTTTAATGTAGATGAAATTAAATCATGGGTTAAAGATAATTTATCAATGGGTAGCATTGATGTTAATATCATGACCAAACTTGATAAGGAAAACTATTCAAATAAAGAACAGCTTCCTGTAGAGTTTAATGATGCACATGCAGCTTTAAGAGGGTATGCAAATAGTGACTTATCATCTTCTATAGTACTTTCTGCGGGAATGAATCCTCGCTTATATGCCTATATGGAGCAATTTAACGATTTCTTTCCTAATGAAAATGGGGGTATAAAAAAGAAAATTATTCTAAAAGTAAGTGATTACAGATCTGCTTTAATTCAAGGTAAATTTTTAGCTAAAAAAGGCTTGTGGGTTTCTGAATACAGAATAGAATCTGGTTTAAATTGTGGTGGGCATGCATTTGCTACTGATGGTTATTTATTAGGTCCGGTATTATCCGAGTTTAAAGAAAAGCGTGAAGAATTAAGAGCTACTATTCAGGATTTACTATTGCAAACATTTGCTACTAAAAATCGAACAATTCCAAAAGAGAATCTTTCAATTAAAATTACTGCTCAAGGTGGTGTAGGTACTGCTGAAGAACACCAGTTTTTACTTGACCATTATAGTGTTGATTCCGTAGGATGGGGATCACCATTTTTATTAGTTCCTGAAGCAACTACAGTTGATAAGGATACTATGAATAAATTAAAAGAGGCTAAAGAGAAAGATATTTACTTAAGTGACATTTCTCCTTTAGGAGTACCTTTTAACAATTTAAGAGGGAATACTAAAGATCTTGAAAAAGAGAAAAATCTTGAAAAAGGCAGACCCGGAAGTTCTTGTCCTAGAAAACTTGTGTTGTTAAACAAAGAGTTTAAAGATACTGGATTATGCGTTGCTTCACGTGAATATCAATATTTAAAACTTAAAGAACTAGATAGTAAACAATTGCCTTCAAAAGAACATGATAAGGAGTTTAATAAAATAACCGTAAAGTCATGTACTTGTGTTGGTTTAGGGACTTCTGCACTAATTAATCACGGTATTGATACAAAATCTGAAGGGACTGGTGTTTCTGTATGTCCAGGGCCAAATATGGCTTATTTTTCAAAAGAAATCAGTTTAAATGAAATGACTGATCATATTTACGGTGAGGCTAATGTGATTAGTAGAACAGACAGACCAAATATGTTTACTAAGGAATTGACTATTTATATAGATTATTTAAAAAATCAAATTGAAGAATCAAAAGATGCTATGACAAATAAGCAAAAGAAATATCTTCAAAAATTCACGAAAAATTTAAAAGAAGGAATTAGTTATTATCAAGATTTATTTAGTAATTTAAGTTCTTCTTTTCAAGACACAAAATCTGCTGTATTGAATGATTTAAACGCTAACAATAAGGCCTTAACATTATTGGCTATAGAGATTGATAATTTATAAACAACGAGTTTTAATTACAAAAAAAGCTTCTATTTTAAAATAGAAGCTTTTTTACTTTACACTTATTACTCTTTATTTTACACATCTAAATCCTAAATTCTGCATTGTATATTTTGCCTTCAAACTCCCTCTAACAGCATACCTCATAAAAGCAGCATAATTCATTAAATCAGTCGCTCCTACTGCAGCACTTCCACAAAATAAATTACTGTCATTATCAACATCTTTACGAGACTCTCCAGAAACTAATACTGAATTAAAATCGGAAGTCCACTCCCATACCAGCCCGTGTAAATCATACACGTTCCAATAATTTTTAAATGTTGACCCTATATTATTATTAAATGTTTTTGGTTTTTCATACCAGGATAATATATATTCATTGTAGGTTTTTATTTGTCTTGCGTCAGATAACTTTTCATTTGCCATTGCAACATATTCCCATTCATCTACTGTAGGCAAACGTTTTCCTTGACATTCGCAATAAGCATTCGCAGCAAACCATGATACATTAGTCACTGGTGCATTTGATGATTGCGATGTTCCCAAAGTGGTATCAGAAATCCATTTAATGAGGTAACTTTTGTCTGCGAACAAACTAATAACTTTTGACCTTCTCCATTTTGGATTTTCTCTAACAAATTTTAAATACTCTTGATTTGTTACTGGATATACATCCATTTTAAAATCAGCTATAGTCACTAGTAAAGAGTCTCTTCCATAGAGCGGAATATAAGCTTCACCTTTTATAGGAGCCATTTTTGATTGACAATACCCATTTGTTCCCCAGAGTAGTATAACACAAACAATTAATTTTAAAATAGTATTCATTACTTAAGAGTTTTAATGATATTTAACAGCTTCTTTTACAGTACTTACCATAACATTAGCCTTGTTGTATCTCTGGATTTTCTTTTAAAATAATCAGAGTTCCCTATCAGTTAAAGATAATAGGTTTTATTAAAAATACATATGACATATATCATAAGGATTCAAAGCGTTACAGATGTAAAAACTCATATTATGATAAAAATCATAAATTAATTACAGTTGTCATTGTTACTTTGCAACTATGAATCTGTTTTGGAGTGATTTACTAATTTTTCTACGTTTCCTCATTAAGAGGAACCCAGAGTAACACACTTTATTCTACCACCATTTTTTGACTTACTAGTCTAACATTAATATTCCATTTAATAAAACAACTACGCTTATGCCTAGATATCATACTTTGGGAGAAATCCCACATAAAAGACATATTACCTTTAACAATCCTAATGGAGGATTATATCAAGAGGAATTATTCGGAACTGCAGGATTTGCAGGAATGTCTTCATTAATTTACCATTTACACCCTCCTACTGTTGTTTCTGAAATTATACGAGGGAAAGATGTAACCCCTAAAATAGCTATCGACAAAAACATGAAAGCTATGAGCTTTCAAGGGTTTTCATTACCCAAAGGAGAAGAGTTTTTGGATAGTAGAAAAATATTATTTACCAATAACGATTTAAAGATTGGTTTGGCTGCACCTGAAAATTTTTCAAAAGATTATTTCTTTAGAAATAGTGATGCTGATGAAATGTTCTTTATTCATGAAGGATCTGGGACATTAAAAACCATGTATGGAGATATAGCTTTTAAATACGGTGATTATTTAATCATACCACGTGGAACGACCTATCAAATAGAATTTGATACTACAGAAAATAGAATTTTGTTTATAGAATCTGCTAGCCCAATTGAATCTCCTAAACGATACAGAAATAATTACGGACAATTTTTAGAACACTCTCCTTTTTGTGAGCGTGATTTTAGATTACCACAAAATTTAAAAACACATGATGAAAAAGGAGAATTCAAAATAGTTTCAAAAAAACAGGATGTGCTTTGGGAGTATACTTATGAAAACCACCCATTCGACGTAGTAGGTTGGGATGGGTTCAATTATCCCTATGCTTTTTCTATATTTGATTTTGAGCCTATTACCGGACGTATTCACTTACCACCACCTATTCACCAACAATGGGAAGCTGCAGGCTTTGTAGTATGCTCATTTGTACCAAGGATGTATGATTATCATCCACAAGCAGTACCTGCACCATATCATCATAGTAATATAGATTCTGAAGAATTATTATATTATGTGGATGGAGATTTTATGAGTAGAAATAACATCCAAAAAGGACAAATTACCTTGCATCCTGGAGGCATTCCACATGGTCCTCATCCTGGAGCTATAGAGCGTAGTGTTGGTAAAAAATCTACTGAAGAATTAGCTGTAATGATAGATCCGTTTAATCCGGTTATGATTACGGAAGAAGCTATGAATTTACAAGTAGATGATTATTACAAATCTTGGAAATCCTAGTTGCATCCATTAAAAACTAGAAAAATGTCAGATTTAAAAAATATAGAAAATTTTTAATTACGGATTAGAAAAAATATTCCCTGAAGCAGAGGACTTCTTACCTATTTTGGATATAGATTATGTTGGATGATGTAAAATAAGCATCACACGACAGTGATTAATTTTCAAGACAACTTAAACGTGTACAGCAGAAACTCGAAAATTAATATTTTCGAGTTTCTTTTTCTATTCTTTCTAATTCCCTACAGATAATTAAAAAATAGTTTTAACTTACTCTAAAAACAAATCCCCATATACCTTAACCCTAACTTATAATGTTTTGTATGTAAAATATTAACTTATAATAATTATGTCAAACAAGCAACTCGTTTTTCTTTTATTCTTAATGGTATTTCCACATAAAAGTAATGCACAATCAGGAACTAATTTAGAAGAAATTAATAAAGTTTGGTATACATTTTATCAAGCATTTGATTCGCTCGATTATAAACTTATGGCAGCAATTCATTCTAAAAATTTAACTCGAATTTCTGGAGGTAAAAATATTATGAATTATGAGACTTATATTAATAATTATAAATCAAGATTCTATAAGGCAAAGAAAAAAAAGCAAACAAGTGAGATTTCACTTCGGTTTTTTGAAAGAATAAATAACGATTCTATTGCTAGTGAAAGAGGTATTTATAAACTAGTCAGAAACAAAGATCATGAACAAACCTATTATGGTCAATTCCATGTTATACTAAAAAAAGAACAAGGAATTTGGAAAATAGTAATGGACTATGATTCCAATGAGGGGAATACTATCACAGAAAAACAGTATCTTCAAGCTCACGGAATAACTGATTATCATATATTCATAAAAGAACAATTCAAATAAAAAATGTTAGTAAGCTATAAGTCTGTCAACAAATAGGCGTCATCTAGTTTTTTATAAGAATCTTTATCCCATTTTTTTAGTACATACACGTAATAATTATACGGCTTATGTTGAAAGAATTTTGTTTCTTTTTTATACCAATTACCATCTTCTCTTTGCTCTAAATCAGCTAAATCCTTTTCTTCAAAATTGGTAGTATCTACTTCAACTTTAGGATATTTGAATACCTCTATTTCCTTTCTCTTACCAGTAGGATAATAATTAATATCGGCTACATATTTAGGAACTTCAACTTTTCCTAACTTTAAGGATACAAGCTTGTTTATTAGTGAATTACTACCTTTTACATATTTAGTGATCAAACTTTCAAAAGATCGAATAAAAGCATCTTTACCTAGTTTTCTTATACTGAACTCTGATTCACCTAATAACCATCCGGCTACTTTCTTTTTTGTTACCAATTTCCCTTCTTCATAGTTAAATGGCAAGTAAGGAACGGGATCTTTTGTGTTTACAATAAAAAAACTAGTGTTTTCACTGCTAAATTTTTTGTTATATTCTTCAGAAAACTCCAAATTTCCACACATAGGTTGTGCATAAGAATAGGTTTTAAAAATATTTTTAGTTGCTATTTCTCCTTTAGGAAGATTCTCTAAATAAGCTCTAGTCATGGTTGCCAATGCACCACCTTGACTATGCCCAGTAATAATAATATCGTAAATACCTTTATTATTAAGAGCCGAAATTTGTTGTTTTATTTTTTCGGAAAGTATTACTATCGTTAATGCATATCCTGCATGAACAGCTGCATTAGTATCTTCAGAAAAAGCGTATTTATGAGCTATCTCATTAAGTTTAATAGTTCCTTTTCCTGGTATCATTGCTGAATAACAATTTTCTACCCAACTTATTAGTTTATTGGTAGATCCTCTATAGTTAATAACACCTACCTTACCATTTTCATAAACCTGAAATTTATTGTCCATACTTAGAATGTCTGAAGTATATACTAATTTAAATTCTTCAGGAACTATTACTTTATTTGAACCAAATTGTTCCAAAAAGTTAAAGCTGTTGCACATGGCAATAGTATATTTAGCTTCTTCAATATTAAAACCAGGTGTTAATTGCCCATAGGACAATGCAGATACAAACGATAATATAAGGGTATAAATTATTCTCATTTTATAATAACTAGGTTAAGTAAATAATTATTGTGCTTCAATATATAATTTTATTAGGATGCAAAAACGATTCCAAAAATAAAATACCAATAAAAAGCAATTTATATTATTTAATCTGTATTTCACCCTAAAACAATTAGTGCTGAAAATCAATAGATTAGACTTAAATGTGTTAAAAAATGTTAAAATAGTACTTTGTTTTGCATAGTACTGTAACAAAATTGTTTTTTGTGCGTCTATTAGGTATATAACAATTTAAATCAATCATTATGGCAACTACAACAAATAATCAAATCACCCACAAATTAAGTACTACCAAAGCAAGTATTTGGAATTCTAAAAGACGTTACAGATAATATTCAATCATCAATCAATTAAAATCAATCATTATGGCAACTACAACAAATAATCAAATCACCCACAAATTAAGTACTACCAAAGCAAATATTTGGAATTCTAAAAGACGTTACAGATAATATTTAATCATCAATCAATTAAAATCAATCATTATGGCAACTACAGCAACAAATCAAATCACCCACAAATTAAGTACTACCAAAGCAAGCATTTGGAACTCTAAAAGACGTTACAGATAATATTGGAACAATTTAAAACTTTAATCATGAGAAAATTACAAGAAATACCTAAACGAATAAAACGAAAGTTAAAAAAACTGACTAAAATTAAATATTACCCAGAAAATTTTTATAACTATGATAATCAAATATTTACAGGAGCAACAAAATACCTTAGATAAGAACAAACAATATATTACTAATAAAAAATGCTAATTTTATAGCTTCGTATTAAATTAGCATTTTTAAAAATTTATCCAACTGTCTTGTTTTTTATCAACAGACTTCTCCCCTATTTAAGCATTGGCCCTCTCAAATGAATAACCAATCCGTTTAAAAAATTACGTAAAATCTAATCATCACATTTAATGTTCTTATCATGTTCTTCATTTCTAAAAAATGCACCTAACTCACTTTAGTAAACTTTAAAGTCTACTAAAGCACAAATTTCTACTATACCGGTATCACGAAAAATCATCAATCAAATTAAACTTTAAAGGAGCAATACCACTATTATTTCCATGCTGTTCAATAAAGTTGTAACTATTACACATGGCAATAGTAAATTTTGTTTCTTCTACAACGAATCCTGTACTTAGTTGTCCGTAAGGCTAACATCGGTATTAATACTGCTATTATAGCGATGTAGGTTTTCATTTTATTATAACATAATTAAGTTCCTAATTATTGTGTTGATGACAAACACATCAATAGTATTACAAAAAATTATTTCTCTCCATTATTGCACAATACTTTAAATAGTTACTTTTCGAAAATAACAATACAATTACTAAATATCAACCACTTACGACTAATTATGTTAAAAAGTGTTAAAAACAGTACTTTGTTTTACATAGTACTATAAAAAGACTTATCTTTGTATATATATTAGAAGTATAATAATTAAAAACAAGTATTATGGCAACTACAACAAACAACCAAATTATTCAAAAATTAAGTACTACCACAGCTAGTATTTGGAATTCAAAAAGACGTTACAGATAATATTCAATCATCAATCAAATAAAATCAATCATTATGGCAACTACAGCAACAAATCAAATTACTCACAAATTAAGTACAACCAAAGCGAATATTTGGAACTCTAAAAGACGTTACAGATAACATTCAATCATCAATCAAATAAAATCAATCATTATGGCAACTACAGCAACAAATCAAATCACCCATAAATTAAGTACTACCAAGGCTAGCATTTGGAACTCTAAAAGACGTTACAGATAATATTGGAACATTTTAAAACTTTAATTATGAGAAAATTACAAGAAATACCTAAACGAATTAAACGAAAGTTAAAAAAACTGACTAAAATTAAATATTACCCAGAAAACTTTTATAATTATGATAATCAAATATTTACAGGAGCAACAAAATACCTCAGATAAGAACAAGATCTACTATAATAAAGATAAGCGCTAATTTATAACTAAGTATAAAATTAGCGCTTTAATATTACTACTACAATATCACTTTACTGTTTATTTTTTATTAATTCCTTTTCTATTCCTGGTACAACTAAATCACCATCAGCATCAATTTCAATAATATCATCAAAGCCATTTTTTTATAATTTACTGATAATTTTCACCTTATCTCCTACTACAAACCAATTTACATTTTTAGGTTTAATTACCTTTTTACTTACATTTTTTTATACCTTAAAAGTATATAATTATTAGTGTTTTTACTATATTTACAAGTATCCTTCTATTGGATTAAATAGCAGTAACTAACTATATGAATATAAAATTAAAAGAAGCCATTGAAAACGACGATTTAGTCCTTTTCATTGGGGCTGGAATGTCAATACCTTTAAAGTTTCCTAATTGGAAAGAACTAATTATAAATATATTGAAAAAGCTTGAGGAACCAAGTGCCTTTAATTTCTCACACCACATAGCTCAAGGTGATTCAATAGATGTTTTTGATGTATTAAATAGATTAGAAGCTGAGGGATATAAATCAAAAACAAAAACAGCTTTAAATAAAGAGATTGTAGATGTAGTATTTAAAACTAAAAATTTAGATAAGCATAAAAAGCTATGGGATATTAGTAATAAGATAATTACTACTAATTATGATAAGGTTATAGAACATGTAACACCTGGAAATGTAAAAGTATTTAGTAACAACAATACATTTCAACAAGCAGAAAGTCTTAATGGCAGCCCTTTTTTATACAAAATACATGGAGATATAGATAACCCAGATACATGTATCCTTTTTACTTCAGATTATAAAGAGCTCTATGAATATGATAATCCAAATAAAAAAACATTAGAATATTTTTTAAAAAGTAAAACAATTTTGTTTTTAGGTTTTAGTTTAGAAGACCCTTTTATTACAAATCAAATAGAGTATTTACACAAAATATACAACGGTTATGGAAAAGAACATTTTATTGTTTTAAACCAATATAAAGATTTTAAAAAATATAATGTAAGTACAATACAAATAGACGATTGGAATGGTTCATATGATAAGTTTTTAGATGAATTGGGTACAATTAAAAAAAATTACAATGTTAAAAAAGAATCAGACACTGAAAATGTAGACATTTCAATGCTAGAAGACCTCGTTCTTCTGCAAAGTATGTATAGAGAAAAAGTTGAAGATCTGAAAAAAGAAGATGGCCTAAAGAAAAAAGAATCTTATAAGGATCTATATAAAATTAAAAATAGAATTATTGAAATTCAAACTAAAGAATTAGATTTTGAATTACATATTCCTGCGCATGAAGAATTAGAAATACAAGAGATTTTTGATGCAGTTTTTACTTCAGAAAAATTAACTAAGCAACTTATTTCAAAAATTAATGAAGTTAAAAATCAACATTCTGAAAAGTACAATTGGTATCACCGAAGTGTTATTGTTAGTGGGTTAGCTTGTAGTTTAATTAATCATAAAAAAGTTGACCCCCAAAAGATAGACTTACTTATAGACTTTACAAACGATAGTGAAAAAGAAGTTTGGGAAAAGGCTATTACCTATCTTTTTTTAGTATTAAACCATCTAGGAAACAAATGGCTTCGCTACGATAATTTAAAGCCTAAATTAGAGCGTTTAAAAAATCATACAAAAATACAGGAATCATTAAAAAATATTATTGCTTTAATGCAATTTGGTTTACAAGATGTTTCACCGTTGGGTGAGGAAATTTTTAAAAATGACTATTTTAAAGAAAATCCATTTAATTATTTTTTGCCTTTTTATAAAGGAAATCCATCAATTGATAGGTTATATGAGAATGACGAAATTGAGGATATAGAAGAGTTAATAGAATTTATTTACAAATTACCTTTACCAGATGCTGTTAAATATCTAATTTGTAATACAGAGCAACATCAAGAAAAGTCAAACAAAAATGGCGAGAATAAAAATGAGTTACAAGCATTTAATAAAATGCTTCAAATTCATAAAGATTTTGAACCATACTTAAATCATGTGAATACTTTTTTAAATTATTATGCTAAGTACCCTAACATTAAAATTGAATTAAAACAAAAAGTTTCAGTAAACAACTTCAAGAAGCACCTTCTAAATACTGTTGAACATCACAGAGCATTCGCAAGACAATCTGCATTAAACGAGGAATGGAGCAAAGCTATTATGCATTACGAACAACTTCTTGATATTGAAAAGAAAGATTTAAGTGCACTTTCTAATTTAGTAATGTGTTATGATAATAGTAAAAAAAGTATTGATGACAAATTAATATTGAGATCTAAAATAGAGAAAATTGAACCTAAAAATATTGATAATCTAATTGCTATTGGGTATTTATATTATGAAAAGGAAAAATATGAAAAAGCCATGCATTATCTTAATTCCTGTTTAAAAATTAACCCACATAACATTGATGCAAATATTAATAGAGGTGATGTAAAAGATTCTTTAGAAGAGTATAATGAGGCAATTGAAGATTATGATTTTGCCATTAGTTTAGATCCAAAAAATGCAAGAGCTTATATAAACAGGGGGAACTCAAAAGATTCTTTAAAAAAATACGAGGAGGCAATTAAAGACTATGATTTTGCAGCTAGTTTAGATCCAAATAACTCAAACATTTATAATAACAGAGGTATAACAAAAAATTCTTTAAAAAAATATAATGAGGCAATTAAAGATTTTGATTATGCCATTAGTATTGGAGACAAACTCGATATTTCTTATACACTCAGAGCCTGCTCCAAGGATTATTTAAAGGACTATAAAGGAGCAATTAAGGATTATGAAAAAGCTATTTCACTAAATAAAGGTTATTATAGTGCCTATAATGGAAAAGCAAATGCATATAGAAAAACAAATAAAATAGAAAAAGCACATATTTTTATTGATAAAGCTATTAACTTAAATAAAAAAGATAGCAGAAATTACGGAACTAAGGCTGCTATTTACTCTACAGAAGGTAATGATGAAAAGTTTTATGAATTTTTAGAAAAAGCATTTCAATTAAAAGCCAAAGCAGTATGGCTTGAAGAGGATATAAAATTAAAATATAAAAATAAAAGACGTTTTCAAGAATTACTTAAAAAATATAAGCAAACATTAGAGTAGTCATTTTTTATTCTAATAATATCCGTTAAATAATAAAGGCTGAGTTTTATATAAAACTCAGCCTTTATTAAAATATAACTTTACTAATACTATTTAACAACTGGCTTCTCCCCTTTCTTGGGCATTGGTCCTCTTAAATGAATAACCAATCCGTTTAAGAAATTACGTAAAATCTGATCGCCACATTCCATGTACTTATCATGCTCTTCATTTCTAAAAAATGCACCTAATTCACTTTTTGAAACTTTAAAGTCTACTAAAGCACATATTTCTACTATATCGGTATCACGTAATTTATGTGCTACTCTTAATTTTTTAAAGATGTCGTTATTTGTTAATCCCATATTCTTAATATTTCAGTGTTAAAAAAATATATCTTTTTTTTAAGCTAATGTTGCTTCTTTAAATTTAATTCCCAATTCTTTTTGAATCTCAAACACTCGCTCTAACTCAACTGGTAGAATAAAAGCAACTGAAATCCCTTTTTTACCAGCTCTTGCAGTTCTACCACTTCTATGCGTGTAATATTCTAACTGTTGTGGTAATTGATGATGTAATACAAAAGCTAAGTTATTTACATCAATCCCTCTTGCAGAAACATCTGTAGAAATTAACACCTGAATAACTTCCTTCTTAAAAGCACGCATTACTTTATCACGTTCTTTTTGTTGCATATCACCTTCTAAAGCACCTACAGAAAAACCTTCCTCAGTTAATTCTTTAGCTAATGCTTGAGTTCCTAATTTAGTTTTACAAAATATTATCCCTCTACCTGCGTCTTTAGTTCCTAAATATGCAATGATATCTGAAGTTTTTTCCTTAATAGTTGTTTTAATATACTGATGAGAAATATTGGCATTTACCAAAGAATTTTCATTTACAGCAATTCGTGCTGCATCATCAGACATATACATTTTTATAATACGTTTGATTCCTTCTGGCATTGTAGCAGAAAATAACCATGTGTTTTTATTTGATCCAGTATGGTTAAGAATAGTATCTAATTCCTGTTTGAATCCCATGCTCAACATTTCGTCTGCTTCATCTAAAACAACTGTTTTAACCTGATTTAAATTTATAGTCCCTCTATTGATCATGTCAATTAATCTACCTGGAGTAGCTACAATAACATGAGTAGTCCTTTCTAAGTTTTTTAATTGTTTATCTATTTTTTCTCCACCAAATACTGCTTCTAAAAATATTTTATCATCAGCGTACTTCGTAAACTTAAAGAGTTGCTTTTTAATTTGCTGAACTAACTCACGAGTTGGCGATAAAATTAACGCTTGTACTTCGTTATTAGAAGTATCAATATGTTGCAATACCGGGATTCCAAAAGCAGCCGTTTTACCAGTTCCTGTTTGTGCTAAACCAATAAAGTCAGTTCTTGATTTTAATAATAATGGAATTCCCTTTTCTTGAATTTCCGTAGGAGTAGTTATTTTTAATTCTTTCAAAGATTTTACAATATCTTTTCGTACTCCTAAATGTGTAAATGTTGACATACTTATTGTTCTATAGGCAGCAAATATACGCTTAATTAACAAGATAATCTTCTAAATACATACTATCAAGATTATAATAGTAAAAAGGTTTTGTTTTCATTTTAATCATGGTATTTTTGTGATATAGCTTTACTTTTTATGAGAAAAATAACACACTTTCTATTTGACATCCTTGTTTCAAAGGGAATGGACGCTACAATGGCTGAATATATTAACATGTTTGTATTGCTTATTGTAGTATTGATCATTGTATTCATTATTGACTTTATCACTCGTAAAGTATTAATAGCTGCATTTGGTCGATTTGCTACAAAATCAAAAACTAGTTTTGACGACATATTAATTACTAATAAAACGCCAAGAAATATTGCTCATATAGTACCATTTTTAATTGCATTAGAATTCACACCAATCATATTTGGCGATTTCTCCTATTTTGAAAGCATAGTGAACAAAGGTTTGCAGGTTTTTGGTATAGTGTTAACACTTTGGATCGCTAGAAGTGTATTAAACAGTTTCAAAGATTTTTTCAAAACCTTACCTCGATTAAAAGACAAGCCGATTGATAGTTACATACAAGTATTTATGATTTTTGCTTGGGCCTTTGGTATAGTTTCAATAATTGCAATTGTAGCTGATATCGAACTTTGGGATTTCATAAAAGCAATGGGAGCCGCTTCAGCAATTATTATTTTAATTTTCAGAGATACTATTTTGGGTTTTGTAGCTAGTATCCAGGTTTCTATTAATGATATGGTACGTATTGGTGATTGGATTACTTTTCAGAAATATGGTGCAGATGGTGATGTTATAGAAATTAATTTATCAACTGTAAAAGTTCAAAATTTCGATAAAACTATTACTACAATTCCTACCTACGCCTTGATTTCTGATTCTTTTAAAAATTGGAGAGGTATGGCTGATTCTGAAGGAAGACGAATTAAACGAGCATTGAATATTAAGCTTAATAGTGTGAAATATTTATCTGAAAAGGATTTAGAAGCCTATTCAAAAATAGAAATCATCTCTTCTTATTTAGAAAACAGAAGTCAGAAAATTGATACTTATAATACGGATCATTCTATTGACAAATCACTATTGTTAAACGGAAGGAACTTAACCAATATTGGTTTGTTCAGAAAATACACAGAAACGTATTTACAAAATCATTCTGCTATTAATAAGGATATGATGATTATGGCTAGGCAGTTAGCCCCTACTTCACAAGGAATTCCTATAGAAATTTATGCCTTTAGCACGGATAAACGATGGGAAAATTATGAGTATATTATGGCAGATATTTTTGATCACTTAATTGCTGCAATACCGTATTTTGAATTAGAATTGTTTGAGCTTCCTAATAATAGTAGTTTTAAAACAATTTAAATGTACTGTTTTTAAATACTATTCTTTTACCACAATAATTGTAGCCTTAACACCTGTCATTAAGTTCCAAACTTGAGAGGTAACAATACTACCATTTACATCAATTACTCTGAATTGTGCAGTATTTGGACCCGATGAACCTTGGTTTAATGCTAAAAAATCTATTTCATTAAAACCATCTACTAAATCTACATTGATACCTTTAAAATAACCCTTTAACGAAACTACAGGCTCTACTACTATTCCATTTACAATCACACGTACTTTATCACCATCAACATATTCATGATCTCTACATTCAATACTTAAAAAGGTTCCTTTAGTTTTAAAATCACCCAAGTATTGATCCTTCTGATAACTGGCATTTATTTCTTTATCCTTCCACCGCTTTTCTAACTCAACACCAGCATCCATCAAATCGGATTTATACTCCATATAAAAAGGTTTCGGCTCTGTTAATGGGTTGTTTAAATCAACGATTGGTAATTTAGGTTTAACTAATAATTTATTAGTCTTTGCCGTTTTTATTTCTTTCTTATCAGCAGGAATAGCAATTCCTTTTTTTGTGCTAGAATCTAACCCTTCTTGCGCGTATAAGGAAGATAAAAACAAAAAACAAAAAATCATATTAAGAAATACTTTCATGTGTTGAATTAATTCAGATTATAAAACTAATTTAAATTCATCAAATACAATGCCATTTAACATTAATTTAAAATGGAGAATTATCTTTAGTTTCATTTTGATTAAAAAGTGAATGGCTATCATCTAAATGGATTAATTTCTTTAATCCAAACTTTACCTCTTTTCTTCTCCAATAACTACTATTAGGATTATATACTTGATATTCTGTAGCTATTAATTTAGATAGCTTTTGAGAAATTAATGTTCTATACGTTCTGGTACTTGAATTGATATAATAATCGAATTTTCTGTAACCTAAAAACTCTTCAAATTCTTTATGAAATTTTAAATCCCACCAACCATACAACCACAAACCAAATTTTGTTTGTTCTTTTATATTTCTACGAAATAAATAATGTAACGAGTTTTGAAATGGAACAGGAATATACAAGGTTACTTCATACGCCAATGATTCATCAGCAGTAATTTCTTCCATTAACTTGGGGAAATTAGTTTTAAAAATCTCAAAATTACCAATTAAGGGTCTTAAACTTTTAAACCCATCGTCATAATCAAACTCATTATGATGTGGTGATTCTAGTATAAATAATACTTTTTTATACGTAAGTTCTTCTTTTCTTTTAAAATGCACCTTCCCTTTATGTATGCAAAAAGTCCAATTTTTAACGAGATGTTCTTGCCTAAAAAATTTACTCTTCAGTACTATAAAATCATTTTCAATAATAAAAAAACGTTCATCGATTTTAGTTTCATCAATATAACTTATTTCCTGTTCAGTAATACTGGTAATACGTTGTCCTTTTCTGTTATATAAAGGAATATTTTTTATTGTTTGCATGCCCCAAAATTTAATCCCACTAGTGGGGTTTATAATCATTTCAAACTTTTGTACTTCGTAAAATGGTATTAATCTAACTTATAATATCCACATTTTAAATATGCTCCTTCAGGAAAACTATCAATCACTGGATGATCACTATCATGATAGGTATTATCTATAACTTTAAATTCACGTGAACCATTTTGAATTTCTGCTTCACAAATATCAAAAAAGTTATCGGCTAAAACTCTTGATGAGCAAGAAGCTAATATTAATAAGCCTCCTTTAGCAGTTAAAGAAGTTCCTAATCGTGCTAAACGAGAATAACTATGTTTAGCTTTATCAACCTCTTTTGCACTTTTAGCAAACGATGGTGGATCAATAACCACAACGTCAAAGGTTTTTCCTTTCTTAATTAAATCATGTAGTCCAACAAAAGCATCTACTGCCATTGTTTTATGAGTACCAGTATAGGCATTCAATTTCCCGTTTTTCACTGCCATTTCTAATGCTTGGGCACTGATGTCCAAACTAGTTACTTCACTAGCTCCATTAGCCAATGCGTGAACAGAAAATCCTCCAGCATATGAGAATACATCTAGAACGGTTTTATTTTTAGACAATTCTCCTACTCTCCTTCTGTTTTCCCTATGGTCTAAAAAATAACCTGTTTTATGACCGTAAATTACATTCGCAGAAAAATTAACTCCATGTTCCTTAAAAACCACCACGTTGTCATCCAATTCTCCATAAATTACTTGCCCTTCTTTTAACCCATAAGTATTTTTACTTTTTTGAACATTTCTACTCAATCGTAATACTGCAGTTTTACAGCCACTTAATTCAATTAAATGTGGAAGTATAGCACTTAAATATGGAAACCAAATTGCAGAATACAACTTTACCACTAATACATCAGCATATACATCCGCTATAAAACCAGGGAAACCATCAGCTTCTCCATAAATAAATCGATAGCTATTGGTATCCGTTTCTAAAAGTTCTTTTCTAAT
>Ga0209291_1001101_pt1 | contig 24826 bp, 22 predicted proteins | sample GOMGulsemesocosm_FD_184633 | JGI IMG/M metagenome (GOLD analysis project Ga0209291, IMG submission 184633) | Methane-oxidizing microbial communities from mesocosms in the Gulf of Mexico - GOM9B Gulf of Mexico (SPAdes) (version 2) | ecosystem: Environmental > Aquatic > Marine > Cold seeps...
ATCTATTTCATTAAACTTAGAAATTTTCAAATGGTTTATTCCTAATGATAAATATTGGGAAGGTTTAAAAATTGTTCCTATTTTACTTTTAGCAAATGTGTTTTTAGGTATTTATTATAATCAATCCATTTGGTATAAATTAGCTAACAAAACAAAATTTGGAGCATATATAGCAATTATAGGAGCCTCATTAACTCTTCTTTTAAATTTTTTATTAATTCCAACATTGGGTTATATGGGAGCAGCTTGGACCACATTATTTACTTATGCCACCATGACTTTTTTATCACATTATATGGGACAAAAACATTACCCTATAAAATACAATTTACGTAAAGTAGGCTTGTTTTTAATTTCAGCTGTTTTACTTGTTCTAATTGGAACTTGGTTAACATTTGAGACTTTTTGGTTAACCTTTGTTATACATTCATTCCTCATTTTAATTTATTTAGGAATAGTGCATATCGTTGAAAATCCTTTAAAAAATTACAATAAATAACACCTATTTATGAGAGAAGAAGAAGCATTTTATAATGAAATAGGGGATAAACTAAATGATGTAATAAAGAGTAAAATGTTTGGTGTACCTTGCTTAAAAGTAAATAAAAAAGCATTTTCATCTTTCTATCAAAATTGTATGGTTTTCAAACTACAAATTGGAAGCGACATACATTCAGAAGTATTAAGTTTAGACGGTTCTCACTTATTTGATCCATCTGGAAAAAACAGACCTATGAAGGAATGGATACAAGTACACTACGATTATAAAGACAAATGGATGAATTTTGCTAAAGAAGCAAAACATTATGTAGAAAGTTTATAATTAACAAACTATATTATTTTTCTTGTAAGTATATATCAAAATTAACCACTAAATTCCCTTTAGTATCTTCCAAAATTATAGGTAAAATTCTGTGTTCTGCTTTAGATTTTGAAGCCCAGGGATCATTTGTAATGTGTGGATCACCTTTAAAATAAATTTGTGAAATAAGCTCTTTGCTATTTTCTTCAGTAATTCTAAAATGAATATGTGCAGGTCTAAATTGATCACCATTCAAATATTTACCTGGCAAAATAGTTTTGAATTCGTACTCACCCTTTTCATTAGTAAACCATCTAGCGCGTTGTTGAAAATTTTCTGATTCATTATCATATTCACCTTCAGAATTTGCATGCCAAATTTCAACTAACGTATTTTTTAGTGGAGTAACACAATCAGATTTGTAAACTACTCCTTTTAATGCTATTAGAGAACCTTCTAGTCCATTAAAAGTTAAGTCTTGGGTAAGTGGAGCGTTTGGTTTATAAAATGGACCTAATATATCATTTGTTGTTTCACAATCACCAACAAATTTTTTATTACTATTAATAGCTTTTCCACAAGCTGATACAGAAAATGCACCAAGTACTGCAGTCACTAAAAATTTTTTTCTATCCATCATATTTCATTTTATACATTTTACAATTTACAACTATTATACCATATTACAATTCAATACAAAAAAAATGACTGCTTCATAAAAGCAGTCATTTAAAATTAAATAGTAATTAATTACCAAATATATCTTACTCCTAAAGCTGATCCCCAACCAAAACCACCATCATGACCTAAAAGGTTCCACATTGGTCTAGCATCTAAACTTAACAAAATAGGTGCCTTTCCACTAAAATCATATTCTATACCTATTTGACCACCAATACCAATGTTTACATAATTGTCATTATCATTATAAGAACGGAATCCAACAGAAGCTCCAGGTCCTACATACCAATTGAAAGCATCAGTAATATTCCAATCCCAATGATAAATTCCAGCAACATACATTCTATTATGATGTTTATTACTAGAAAAACCTAAATCCAATTCAAGTCTGTTGGCACTTCCCATACCATGCTGGTATGAAATTTCTACACCATTAACATTACCATTACCACCTAATCTCAACCCAATTGCATGTGGATTAACTTGTGCATTCATACTAAATCCAATTAGTAAAAAAATGCTACTAATAATAATTTTTTTCATCATATATATTTTTAACCATCCTACTCTTGAGGTTTTTCAGTTTCACCCTGTGTTTAATGTGTTACTAGACTCCACATAATATATAAAGATAAAGCATTAATATTCAACATTAAAAAAAATAATGCCAGATTATCAATTTACAATTGTTTAAAAGTTAATTATATATTCCCTACAATTTATTGAATACACCAATATTCAATAAAATCAAACTATCTTTGTACAACTAAAGAAAATATAAAAATGAGTGAAAATATAAAAGTACCTGTTACAATTTATGCTGAGATGACACCAAATCCAGCAACAATGAAATTTGTTTCAAATAAACATTTATTAATAAATGGAGAAAATTTAATGTTTGAGAACATGACAGAGGCTAGAGGATATTCTCCCTTAGCAACAGCATTATTTAAATTTCCATTTGTCAGTGCTGTTTTTATGACTGGAAATTTTATTACAGTAACTAAAATTGATACTATAGATTGGGATTTTATTGTAATGGAATTACGTGAATTTATTAGAGAGTGGATTTTTAATGGAAAAGAAATTCTAATTATGATGCCACCTAGTAAAGATATGCCTGGTTATGAAGATAAAAAAGATGAACAAGGTCAAACCATTGAACGTAAAACTTTCGTTGCTAGTGAATATGATGAACAAATAGTTGATTTATTAAATGAATATGTTCGTCCTGCGGTTGAAAATGATGGCGGAGCAATAGATTACATTGGTTTTGAAAATGGTGTAGTTACAGTTGAGCTTAAAGGTTCGTGTGCAGGTTGCCCATCTTCTACTCAAACTTTAAAAGGTGGAATTGAAGGTTTATTAACACAAAACATGAAAGGTATTGTTACTGAAGTTGTAGCATTATCTTAGACTACTAAAATATACGACATAAAAAAAGCTACTTAATTTAAGTAGCTTTTTTTATGTCGTATATTTTATAATTAAACTAAGTTTAATTTTTTCATTAATCCTTCACGGAATGAACCTCCAATTGGAATAACTTTTTTATCTCTTTCTAAATGTAAATTTGGATATTCAATAGATGTAATTTTATCAATTCTTACAATAAATGATCTATGAACTCTAATAAATTGATCTTCTGGTAATTTCATTACAATATCTTTCATAGTTGAATGAATTGTATAACGTGCTTCAAAAGTATTAATAGCTACATAATCTTTTAATGCTTCTACAAAGAAAATATCTTGTGTATTAATTTTTACTAATCTAGATTTAGATTTTACAAAAATAAATTCCTGTTTTTGATCTTTATTATCCATTAAAGAATATAATAAATCTCTTTCCTTAAGTACTTCTTTTTCTTTAGAGAACTTATACAAAGCCATTTCAATAGATGTATGTAAATCTACCTCTTTAAATGGTTTAATTATATAACCATAAGGTTCTGTAATTTTAGCTTTTGCTAAAGTAGCTTCATCCGCATAGGCAGTTAAATAAATTACAGGAATATGTAATTCTTTTTTAACACGCTCAGCAGTTTGAATACCGTTTATGTCACCTTTCAACATAATATCCATCAAAATAATATCAGGATTTTTTGTAGCTGCCAGTTCAAAAGCTTTTTCACCTGTAGATGCAGCACCAACAACATTATAACCTAATTTTTTCAAGCTATATTGTATATCCTTGGATACAATACTTTCATCCTCTACTACTAAAACATTTGTTTTCGCCATTATGTGTGTCTAGAATTTATAACATTTCAAATATAATTAAAATTTTTGTACCACCATCAGATTTTACCGTCAATTCTCCATCTATTTGCTCAGTAAGTGTATGTACTAAACTTAAACCTAATGAATCTGCCGTTTCAATATTAAAGTTTTTTGGCAATCCTACACCAAAATCTTGAACAATAACTTCAATTTTAGATTCAACCTTTTTTATTGATATATATACTTCACCCTCCTCATTTATATCATATGCATATTTTAAAGAATTAGTAATTAACTCATTCAAAATTAATCCACAAGGTATAGCTTTATCAAGTGATAGATCAATATCTTCAATATCTCTTTTAATCTTTATTTTAGTACCAACTTGATAAGAATACACTAAATTAGATAATAAATTTTCTATATATTCTTTAAAGTTAATGGACGAAAAATTACTTGTTTGATACAAACTTTCATGAATGAAAGACATAGATCTAATTCTATTTTGACTTTCATTTATTATTTCCAAAGTTTTCTCATCTTCAATATAAGATGATTGTAAATTTAAAATAGAATTTATAATTTGTAAATTATTTTTTACCCTATGATGTACTTCTTTTAAAAGTATTTCTTTTTCTTTTAAGGATTCCTTTAAATTATTTTCATTTTCAATTTCAAGCGTTTTTTCCCTAACAACAACAATGGCTTCATTATTATTTATTTTAGAATATCTATTTTCAAAATGTAATAATTTACCAGCAATAACATAAGAAAATTGATGTGATATTACCGTTTCCGTCTCAATAGATTTATTTACTAATTCAAGTACCTTATTTGAAAATCTTTGTTCATCAAATAATATTTCAGAAATATTTTTACCAATAATATTTTTACCGTCATGCATAAATTTAAATACAATTTCCATTTGACGATCAGTATGAGTAGTATAGTCTAATACAATTCCATCTTTACTAATATTAAGCATTAAATCAGGTATTGCATTTAAAATTGCTTTTACATTTTTTGCACTATTCTCTATTATAATATTTTTATTTATTTGCTCAGTAATATCAGTACCTAAACACATAATATCTTGAATTCTACCGTCTGGTAAAATGACTGGAGTTAAATGAATATCAGCCCAATATTGTACACCATTCCCATTAGATATTCTAATTATAAAATTAGATTTTTCACCTTTTAAAACATTTATAAAATGAGTTTGTATTACTTTAAAATAGTCACTACTAATAGAACTTTTAATTTGTCTTAAAAATTTAGATCCAGACTCTAATTTAATTCCAATTTTTTCAAAAAACTGATATATTCCTTTGTTATAAGACACCAGATCTAAATTTTTATTTAAATTCCAAATAAAAATATTTGATTCATTTTCAAATAAAGATTCAATAACGGATGACTGAGTAGTAATAATCTTTTGAATTTCATTTATTTCAGATAAGTCTCTTGAAATCCCCATAAACCCGGTTAATTCTCCTTTTTCATTTTTGGTTGTTGTTGCAGATAAATAAGACTTAAATATTTTACCACTCTTTGTAATATTGCTTACTTCACCAATGTATTTATTATTTTCAATAATTTGTTTTTGAACATCTAATCTTTTTCCATTTGATTGAACAATTAGAGATAAATCTTTACCTATTAATTCATCTTTAGTATAGCCAAATTTAGTTATTGCTGCTTTATTAACAAGTGTAATAATGTTATTGGTATCTGATGCAATAATCATATCTAGAGAACTATCAAATAAACTCTCGGTAAAGTTTCTATTTTCAATTAATAATTTTTGTGTGGCTTTATGCTGAATTATTTCTTTTTCCAATGAAACATTAATTTCCTCCGCCAATTCAGCTCTCAACTTTTGCTTACTAAACTCATGTTCTATTGTTACATTTCTAAATATTAGTAAATTAGATTCCTCATTATTATAGTTCACCTTAACCACTTGTAACGCATAATTTTCTTTTAACTCTAAGGCTAAATTTTCTAAAACAATTTGAGTATAAGATTGAATAGGATTTTTAGCTTCAATAAATAATTTTTCAATAATAAATCTATGCTCTTTTTTAAATATTGTTTCAAACTCTTTAGAACTATCATCCAAATAAGTATCACTTAATTCTTGAGCCTTTTTATTCATAAAGACCAATTGATTATTTGAATTAAAAATCAATAATGAAGCTGGAGAATTCTCTACTATACTTTTAAACGATAATTGAGATTCCTTTAATTTTATTTCATTTCTTTTTAATTCTTCAGTTGTTTGATGCAATTCTGTCACATCAATTAAAGTTCCTGTAATATAAAACACATCCTCTTCTTCATAAATAAACGCATTATTACTAGTAATGATCTGTGTATTATTCACAGTTTTTAAAACTGCAATGTGATTATTAATTACTTTATTTATTTTTAATTCATTTATATAATCAACTCTATCAGTGTTTACAAAATAAAAATCATTTATATTTTTTAATTTCAATTCATCAACACTATCAATTCCAAGCATTTTTGCAAAAGAAATATTAGCATCAACAATACAACCATCAACAGTAGTTTTATATATTCCTGCTAAACTTTCTTCAAATAATTGTCTGTGTTTTTTTTCAGAATTAACTAATAAAATTTGATCTTTTTTATGTTCTGTTACATCAGTTACTATACCAAAATGTACAACCGAATTCTTTTCTTTTTTAGGAAAAATAGTTTCTTTTACCCACTTTACGTCATTATTAATAATAAGCCTATATTCCAATTTTTGAACCTCTAAAGTATTTGAAGCTTTTCTAATTTTTTGTTGAACATAACTTAAATCATCTGGATGAATAAGAAATTTTATTCGATTACTTTTAATTTTAATTATTATTTCATCAATATCTATTTCTAAAATTTTTGCTGCTTTTGAAGAAACAAATCTAAGTTGAACATCTTTATTATCAAAATAAGCAATATTATATATAAATGAATTTATATTATCAAGAATGGTAGTAAAATTTTCTTTAGTTTCAATCAATTGTTGTTCATTTTCTTTTCTTTCTTTGATAAACTTAGCTTGGATAATAATCACTTTTTTATTTAAAAAAGTAGATGGTTTTATAGAAAAAAATTTTGGAATATAATTGCTATTACTAATATCAAATTCAGTTTCAAATTGTAACTCAGTTATATCACTTTTTAATAAATTTAACTTTTCAGTTAATAGTATTTTATCGGTAATAAACACATTAAAAATATTTTTCCCTACAATGTTTTCTTTACTAATATAGTCTTGAGCTTTTGTGTTTAATTCAATTAAATCATAATTATCTTTATTGATAACAAAAATTAAAGATTGAGTATCAGAAAAAATATTTTTATAAGACGATTGAGATAATTCTAACAGATTATTTAAATTTTCCCTCCAAAAATTAAAGACTATAATAAACGTTCCCGAAATTAAAAAATAGTGTAAATTAACTAATACATCATTTCCAAGTATTAAATTAATTACAATTAACAGAACTGTAGTTATACTAAAAAATATAATACTATTCTTCGGTTTTATTAAAGCAACTCCTGTTATTGTAATTGCTAATATAAAACTAATTAATTGTCTAATTTCTTGTGTATTATAATACCAAATAAATTCAATTATAATGACAACAATTAAAAAAACAGCTTGAATAGTGTAAAAATTAGAATTTAAAAATTTAGATTTATTTAAAATATGAAGTAATAATAAACCAATTAAAATATAAGCTGTTATTATTAACTGATAATTTACAAGTTGATTAATTCCAAAATAATGATTAATCAATTGAAAACTAAGAATAGGAATAAGTAACCAACTTATTGTTATATAAGATGATACTAACCCTGTATTGATTGATTTATTTTTTATGTAATTATTCATTAGAAATTACTTTTATTTTTTTTCCATTAATCGATAATAATTCACCTCTTTTATATCTCAAATATTCTATTAAATCTCCAGTCTCATTGTATTTTTTCCATGTACCATTTTTTTCACCAGCCAAATATTTTCCCTTTAAACTTTTCACACCATTTTCATGATAATATACATGTTTTCCCTTTGGTTGACCTTCATCAAATTCACCAATAAAGGCCAATTTTCCACTTTTATAATAATGCTTCCAAATATTTATTTTAAACCCTAAAGTAAACTCACCTATTTCTTTAAAATCACCAACATGATAAAACCAAGCCCCCTCTCTTAAACCATTATAATATTCACCATTTGTTAATTCATTACCCAATTTATCATATTCAATTTGTGATCCTTCTAATTTTCCTTTTCTGTAATATTCAACTCGTTTTACTGCTCCGTTTTCATAAAACCATTTCCAATCACCTGATGGAATTTGATCTTTATACTTGCCTTTTTGTTGAATTGTACCATTTTCATAATAAAAAGTCCAAACCTCATTTTTAGATCCTTTTTCGTAATTTCCTTCCGATTGAATTTTACCTGATGGATAATTAGTTTTCCATTTCCCATCATAAGTCCCATCACTCAAAATTAAACCCTCTGCTATAATTGTATCATTTTTATAAATAAAACCGTTTACAACGCTTCCTAATGTATCATATTCACGAAACATACCTTGTTTCATATTATTAAAAAAGCCTCCAACTAATTTTTCTTTATATGAATTTGGATAATACTCTTTGTATAATTTGATTAATTCAATATCCTGACCTCCATTTAAAGAATCAGCCGAATAATTTTTAATTGATTCAATTTTTCCTTTTGAATTATATATTTTGCTAATTCCTTTTTTAACACCATTTACAAAATTACTTTCTGATTTTAAAACGCCATTACTATGATAGTCACGCCAATATCCTATTTTCACTCCATCCGAGTTAAATCTGTTTAGTTCTTGTTTAGATTTTAAAAATCCATCATCATAAATTAATTCAGTAATTACTGCTCCATTTTCATCAAATTCAAACGCCTCATTTACTTTTTTTCCATCTTGAAAATTTGTAAAACTTTTTATTTTACCCGATTCAAAGTATTCTATTTGTTCATTTTGAATTACATTATCAATATAAAATAGTTCTTTAATAATATTACCTAAAGTATCAAAGTAAATGGCGCAACCATTTTTTTTATCATCATAAAACGTAATAGAATTTTTTATAAAACCTTTAGTATTATAAAAATTCCAAATACTATCAGAAAGACCAAGTGATTTTTTGCCTTGTGAAATTAAAATACCTTTTTCAGAATATGATTTCCAAATACCTTGAGGTAAACCATTTTTAAAATTTCCCTTACTAGCTACTTTTCCGTTTGAATGATAAAAGACATTTGGACCATTCGGATTTAAATCTTGACCTGAAACTTGACCTGAAAATACAAAAAAGAGAAATATATATATTATATATAATGAATAACCTTTTTTTAAAAAAGAAGAAATTACTATTATTATTAGGGCTGTTGATATGTGTAAAAGTTTTGCGATAAAATTTGTTTTTTATAAATGTAACATTTTTTCAATAGGTAATTAACAATTTAATAAGTTAAATTCTATTGGTTTTCAGTTGTTAAGTGTACTTATTAACAATTGTGTTTATAAGTATTGTGTTTACAAAAATAATTAAAACAGGTGTTAATTTTGGTTAAGAACTGTCTTGAAAAAAGTTTACTTATGAACACTGTTTATTTAAAAATAATTTCCATACAAAATTATGTTTCAAAATTCCTACATAAACTTATCCTTTTTATCTACTATTGCTTAACAGGTTTTAAACACTTTAATTAACAAAATAGATATATTATATTTTCAATGTAATAGTCTAATCTTAAGTCTATAATCGTAATTGTTAATAAACTTATTAATAATTGTTAACAGGACTTATTCACATTAAAAATAGATAAATTATCTTTGTAAAAACAACAAATTATGAAAACTATTATTCCAATTGGATGTGATCATGCAGGGTATGATTTAAAGCTTAAAGTTATTGAATTATTATCAAATAAAGGATATGAAATGAAGGATTATGGATGTCATTCTACAGAGAGTATTGATTATCCAGATTATGCTCATCCGGTAGCTGAATATGTAACTGAAAATAAATGTAAAGGAATTGTAATTTGTGGTTCAGGTAATGGAATTAACATGACAGTTAATAAACACCAAGCGGTTAGATCTGCATTATGCTGGACTAATGAAATTGCAGAATTGTCTCGTTTACATAATGATGCTAATGTATTAGCTTTACCAGCTCGTTTTATTTCTGAAGAATTGGCGTTAGAAATGGTTGAAACATTTTTTACAACAGAATTTGAAGGTGGAAGACACCAAAACAGAGTAAATAAAATTGCGTGTGGAATCTAATAGCTTATTAGTTATAGACATTGAAACCACAGGTTTTAATCATAAGTCAGATTGTATATTAGAATTAGGTATAGTTGAATTAGATCTAGAGTCTGGTGAGATTACTGAATTATTGGATATTCAATTAAAAGAAACACATTTATCAGCTAAGCATCACAATGCTTGGATTTTTGAAAATGGATTTATGTCTCATGATGATGTAAGACATGCAGAACCTTTAGCATTTCATTTTGATGCTATTCAAGCAATTTTTGATTCGCATTTAGGAAAAATTTGTGCGTGGAATAGAGCATTTGATGCTGACTTTTTAAAGAGTAGAGGATTTAATTTAGGAAACCCAATTAAGGATCCTATGAAAGAAAGTGCTGAATTTTTTAATTTACCACATAAAAGTGGTGGGTTTGGAAAATGGCCTTCAGCTCAAGAAGCATGGAATATATTGTTTCCGAATATTGAAAAAATTGAATTACATAGAGGTTTAGATGATGCTAAAATGGAAGCAAAAATTATTTTTGAATTGATTAATAAAGGCGTTTATAAAATTTAATACTTATTTATATTTCATTGCTATCTTAATGGTAGTGATGAAATATAAATAATTTTATTAACGTTCATCTGCTTTAAAAGCACCACGCATGTGTAATATCCATTGCGATTCATCTAAAGGTGAAACACCTTTGTATTTTCTTATTTTATCATCTGTAGTAGTGGTTTTTTTATAACCATCCAAAGTTAGTTTAAGACGTCCTTTAGCAGATGTGGTAGCATTGAATTTTATAGAATAATCCATTGCAGCAGCTACTGGAACTCTCCCTTTCATAGTAAAAAAGTCATTTTCAAATACGGGTGCATCTATTTGAGCCTTCATTTGATTTAAATCACTAGAAACAGGTCCTAATACATTTTGGTTAGCTTTAATTTCAAAAGCATACATGGGTTCTAAAAGATCTGTTCCGGCATTTTCTAATCCCTTAAGTACACCCATTGGAGTAGCCAATAAAAAATCTCCTGGGTTTGAATGTACTGTATGTTCAGAACCTTCTATTAATTTAATAGACAAATCAGTGACTTCATAGCCATGAATACCTTGTTTTAAAGACCATGGAATAGCACGTTTAACCTCATTGATGTATTTATTGCTTATATCACTTGTTCTTACATTTGAGGTAAATGAAACACCACTTCCTAATGGTGCAGGTTCTATTAAGAACGTCATAATTGCCCAACATGGCTTTGGCATCCAATACCGAACATAACCTTCAGCTGATGTAGAAGGTGTTTCTTTATAAATAACTTTAGGTTTTTGAAATTCAGCTTCAATATCCCATCTTTGTATTAAATTTTCTTTCAGAACTTCTGTTTGAATAGGACCTAAAATTTTTAAGTGAAACTCTTTTTCTTTTTTAAACCATTTAAAATCTAAGATGGGATCTTCTAAATTAAGTATGTCTAGAGTTTCACCTAGTTTTTGATAATTTTTTTCATCTTTTGCTATAACCTGTGCACTAAGTACGGCTTCGCTAATTTTTGAATAGTGATCAGTCAAGTTTTCAGAACCTAAAATATCTCCAGAACGGATATTATCAGATGTGGTAATAACGCCAATTTCACCAGGATGTAATTCAGATACTTGAACTAAATCACCAAGGTGTGGTTTATACATCTGATTAATTTTAATATTCTTATCCAATTGTTGAGATTGAATAATAGCTTTATTTTTTAGAACGCCTCCATAAGATTTGATGTAAGCCAATTTTCCTTTTTTATCATGGAAGGTCAATTTAAAAACTTTTGCTGCTGGAGTTGAAAAATAGTGCTTTGGTTTAGGTATTAGTGTTGAAATACTATTTAATAAATCTTCAATACCTAAGCCTAATTTTGCACTACCAAAAAGGGCACCATAAAGCGCTTGTGCTTTTATACTTTCTTTTCCTTTTTCTAAAATTTGTGTTAAGTCAGACGTTTCACCTTCTAAATACTGTTCCAAAAAAGCTTCATCACATTCTGCTAAATTCTCCATGGACTTATCAATAATCTTAGAATCTATATGATTACCACAATTTGTAAAGGATATTAATTTAGGCTGATCAGGGTCTGACACATCAGGATAGTTCAAAGCAAAAAGTTTTGCGCCTAAGTCTTTTTCAAATTCAGAAAATAAGTATTCGACATCAACACCAGCTCTATCTATTTTATTGAAAAATATCAGAACAGGTAATTTACGTTCTATCAAACTCTCCCATAGGTTTAGGGTATGTGCTTGAACACCTTCTTTTGAAGAAACCACTAGTATAACAGCATCTAATATAGAAAGAGACCTATCTACTTCTGCCGCAAAATCAATATGTCCAGGTGTATCAACCAATTGGAATATGCAATTTTGCCAAGTAAAATTAACAGATGATGCTTTAATAGAAATACCTCTACTTTTTTCCATGGATAAACCATCTGTAATGGCTGAACCTTTGTCTACACTTCCTAAATCTGTAGTTGCTCCTGAATGGTGTAATAAACTTTCAGTAATTGAAGTTTTACCGGCATCTACATGAGCTAAAATTCCTATAGTAAAAGTGGGTTTATCTTGCATAAGTTTGGTAGTGGAGAGGTGATAATTTTATTTTTAAGTTAAATTAATTAAAACGTTCCCTATTTTTTGTTCTGTCATAACATATTCATAAGCCTTGGAAATATCTTCTAATACATATTCACAATCAATTACAGGTTTAAAATTTCCGACTTCCAATTGATTACTAATGTAAGGTATTGTTTTTTTAGTGTTAAAAGGAATAGGAAAAATTACTTTTTTAGATGATAGTAAAGTGAATAGAGAGTAAAATATATTTTGGGAATAGGGTCCTAGTTCAGAAGAAACATAAATACCTTTTTCTTTTAAAATAGGTTTACACTTTCCAAATGTACTTTTACCCACAGTATCAAAAATAAAATCATAGGTATCATTACTTTTGGTGAAGTCTTCTTTATTGTAATCAATAATTTTATCAGCACCTAAAGATTTTATTAATTGACTATTTTTAGTATTACAGGTGGCAGTTATTTTGACATCATATTGTTTTACAAACTGCAGTAAAGCAGAACCAATAGCTCCAGTTGCACCATTAATTAGAACATGCTGTCCTGACTTTATAGTTGTTTTATGAATAAAAGAATAAGCATAATGTGCGCCTTCCAAACTAGCAGCTGCTTGTTTAAAATCAACGTTTTTTGGAATAGAGAATATATGTTCTGTAGTGATTGTTAAATATTCGGCTTGAGATTCAGAACCGGTGTCTTTAAAACCAAGTACCTTATCTCCACAGTTAAAAGATTTTACGCTTTTTCCAACAGTTATTATTTCTCCTGCAAAATCTGTCCCCAGAATAGCTTTCTTTGGTTTTATTAACCCAAGGACAAATCGCATAATGAACGGTTTGGCCGTTAGGTTCGCACAATCTGTTCTATTAACGGTCGTAGCATAAACCCTAATTAATACTTCATTATCTTTTGGAATTGGCTCTTTTATTTGTTCAACTTTTATTTGGTTCGGTAAGCCATATTTCCTACGTATTGAAGCTTTCATTTTATTGTTTTCTTATTTTTACTTTAAGATTTTTGTAGTTATATTATAATGATGTTATCAAATATAGGGTCAATTATGATTATATATGGATTTAGTCTTAATTTTTATTAGGTCAGCCTGAAAAAATAAACTTTGAATTTCATTTGTGATAGTAGAATAATAGCTTACAATTCAGTATTGTTAAGTACTGGTTATGTATAAAGTTAAGTTTTTGATATACAAAGAATTAAGTAAGTTATTTTTGGAGGAAGAGTATATTTTTATTAAATTTGCTAAACTAATTAGGAGCTGTTTACTGACTTTATAATTTAAACAATCAAATATGGAAAAAACTATTTTAGACTTCTAAAAAGGTGAAATCCTCTCTTTTTGAAGTTGAAAATTAAGTAGGATTAATTTAATACAACATATCATGGAAGTTTTAAAAAATCGACTTGAAGTAGAAAATGAAATTAGAGACGCATTGGGTATTGTGCCGAGTTTTTTTGGTTCTATACCAGATCAGTACATAGGTGCTGAATGGGAGTTATTTAAATCTTTAGAACTTGGAGAAACGCTTATTCCTAACAAGTATAAGGAGTTAATGGGAGTAGCAATTCATTCAGTAACTTTTTGTCGCTATTGTACTTTGTTTCATACTGAAGTGGCTAAATTGATGGGTGCTACAGAAGAAGAAATTCAGGAAGCTATTCATTACACAAAAATGAGTGTAGGATGGAGTGTTTACCTTAATGGAACGCAAACTAATTATGAAGATTTTGCTAAAGAATTAGGCCAGGTTGGAGAATATGTTCAATCAAAACTTATGGCTCATGAAAGTTGAAAGGGGACATAGAAATATTTACCGATTAACTATGAGTAGTTATGAATTGTCCGCACTTATTTCTGCTACGAGATGGGTAACTGAGGGCACAAAAGGTGAATTGACTCCTGATGCAATCAATTATTTAAAAGAAGTATTAAAAAATTATGATGATTCATTAAGTAAGCTAAATGAAAAATCAGCCAAAGATAAGGTTACAAAACAGGAGTAAGCAATAACCAATTCGTAATGATCCATGTTTAAAACATGGCTAAAAGGTATCTTAAATGGATACCTTTTTTGATTTAAGTTTGACAGTGAAATACTAAACAAACTTTCTATACTTTTAATTCACAGACTTTATTAATTATAGATAATGGTTCCTTGTTGTGTTTTCATACCAATCTCTCTACTATAAATGTTAAAAATGAAGTATAGGTTTATTATAAAGTATTGTTTATTAGTGTAATAGATCTATTTATTATATATTCACACTTCGCTTTTCAATATAATACATTTCCATTTCTCCCTTACCTTTTGCTTTTATTTTTCCGCGTGGGGTAAAACTGTATAGATTGCTATTTTTTACTAATTCATAAGTTGATTCAGAAATATTGACTTTGGAGACACTACCTGAACTTTCCATACGACTTGCTATGTTAACTGTATCTCCCCATATATCGTATTGAAATTTTTTCAAGCCTACGATACCTGCAACAACTGGTCCTGTGTGAACTCCGATTCGTATTTCAAAAAAAAATTCATTCTTAAGTTTTTTTTGTTTTGCTAAATCAGCCATGAAATCTCTTATGTCTATTGCAGCACTTAAAACATCATTAACGTGTGTATTAGTTGGAGTTGGTAACCCTCCAGCAGCCATGTATGAATCTCCAATTGTTTTTATTTTTTCGATTCCATAATTTGACATGATTTGATCGAAAGCTGAAAAGCAATGATTAATTTCCATCACTAGCTGCTTAGGAGTCAGTTTTTCGGAAAGAGCAGTAAACCCTTTAAAATCTGTAAATAATACTGTTGTTGATTCTATTAACTTACTGGTTACAAACCCATTTTTTTTGAGTTCTTGAGCTACTTCTTTTGGTAAAATATTAAGTAAAAGTTGTTCACTTTTTTGTTTGGATTTGTAGATAACCACTGCAATTATAATGATCAATGATATAATGAATAAAAGGGCAATGAGTTTTATTTTTTGTTTTTTCTCATTTTCAATATGCGTTGTCCTTTCAATTTCCAAATAGTTAACATGATGCAGACTATCAGCAAGTTTCTTTTTTTGATAAACAAAATTCAAATCTTGTTGGTATGCAAAATACTTAGAGTCGGATGATTCAATACTATCCTGTAATGATATAAATATTTCGTAATTTACTAATGCTTTTTTATTTTTACCTATTGACTTATACAGTTCGTAGAGTAATTTATGAGACTCTTTTACACGTAAAATGGAGCCAGATAAGTTGGCATACTTCAAGGAAGAGATTGTTTTTTTAATAGCCTTCTGTATTTCACCATTTTTTAAATAAAAATGAGCCAAGGAATAATAATCTTTTGATATTCCTTTCTTATCATCAATTGAATTATGAATATCAAGCGCACGTTGTAAATAATTAAATGCAATTTCGTTTTTGTCAAGTTCACTATAAACTTCACCAATTTCATTGCATGTTGAAGCAAGATTTCGTTTTTGGTTATAGTTTTTTTGTTCATAGATACTGAGAGATTTCAAATAATGTGAAAGTGCTTGTGGATACATTTTTCGATCAACATAAACAAGAGCTATATTATTTTGAGCATCTGCCCATACTGGGTCAAGGGTATCCTTTGCATAGTCCAACGCATAAAAATAGTATTTGAGGGCACTTTTATGTTCACCTTGTTTCCCATAACTGACACCTAGGTTATTGTATACCCTTGAAACATGAATGGAATCTCCATACTTTACTTGATGTTTCAGTGCTTTGTGTCCAATGATTATTGCATTATTGTAATCATTGAAATTGATATAAGCAATACCTAAATCATTCAAGAAGTTACCATATACTTGTCTGAAAAACAAATTAACTTTTTTAGAGTTATGGCTTGCCAGATTTTTTTCACAGATAGAACAAGCCTCCTTTAATAATTCAAGGTCCTTTTTTGGATCTGAAATATAAATTATGTTATCCCATTCTCGGAGTGCTTTGACAATAGTGGTGTCATGACTGGCTGTTTTTACAATTGTCTCAAGGGAATCAATTGATTGTATCAGGGAATCATCTGAGTTTGCAAAAGATGGAAGTGTTGAGAAAATTAATAGTATTGTGACCAACTGTTTCATTTATATGGGGTTTTAAATGGCTTTTATATTGTTTTCCTTTATTACTTCCAAACAAAAAAGTTTTTGATATCCATTATTAAATAATAGTGATGTAAGTCTTATTTTAAGTTAGGTTTCAGTTCAATGTTGGCCGTACCACCAGCATATAGTCTTGAAATTGGACACTTTTCCTTTGCAGCTTGTGCCAATTCATCAAATTTGGCTTGTGTTATACCTTTACAAACTACATTACACACTAATGTTATAGTGTTGATGTTAGGTCCTATATCATCTTTACCAAGCTCTACAGTTGCACTTGTTTCAACAGTTGTAGGAGTTAAATCTTCTCCACTTAATAAAGCAGATAAAAACATAGAGTAACAACCTGCAATGGCAGCTCCAACTAATTCTTCTGGATTTGTACCAGCCGCTTCTTCAAAACGTGAAGCAAAGGTATAAGGTCCTGCATAGTTATTAAATTTCATTTCGCCATTACCTTCTTTTAAGGTACCATTCCAAATGGCATTTGCTTTTCTTGTTGACATATTTTATGTTTTAGTTAGAACATAAAGTTATAATAATTTTTGAATACAGTTTTTGTACACAATATTATATTCCATTTTATTAAACTAAGATTTCCCAATGTTAATTCAATCGGCAACTCTTATTTAACAGTTCTGAAGCAAGGAAAGTATTAGGTTATTATTACAACCAGACCAATTGGGTTTATTGATTAATTAAAGATATAATATATACTTTTGGATTGTCAACCGTCATTGGTTCTATCAGTGATGGACTTATTTATTATAGTTTTTATAAGCTACTCTTATATGCATACAAATTTGACTCACATGTTTAGCATATTGTTTTCTAAAAAAGAATTTATCAGTTTCAATATCAAATTTTGAAGGAAGAGCTTTTAAGTGTTTAGTTTGTTCTAAAATCAAACCTATTTTCTCGGTAGTTAGGTAATTGTCTGTATCATTTTTAGAATACTCAGTGATGTAATTATCTACTAATTTCCTAGCCACTTTTATATTTTCAAGTGAAAAGTCTGCATGTAAATCTTCTAGTTGTACTAATATTTCAGGTGATTTCATGGTTAGTTGTTTTGGTTTCGTAGGTATTACTACTACGGTTGATGTTACAAATTTAGGTATAAAAAAACCTCAATCAAAGATTGAGGTTTTTTTAGTGAGGTCACGGACGGATTCGAACCGCCGTACAAAGTGTTGCAGACTTCTGCCTAGCCACTCGGCCACGTGACCGTTTACCCTATTGGGTGCGCAAATATAGCATATTTTTTTTTAGAAAAGTAATTTTTCTAAGCAAAAAATAATTTTTTTACTCTTCAATAATAATTGCTACTTCTTTAACAAACCCTTGAATTGGCGGATTTAATTTTCTAACTTTTACTCTAGCCGTAATTAAAGTTTTAAATTCTGCTTTAAATTTATTTACAATTCTTTGACCAACATGCTCAATTAATTTAGAACGAATCGCCATTTCTTCTTCCACAATTTCTTTTACTCTCACGTAATCAATCGTATCAATTAATTCATCTGTTGCAGCAGCCTTGCTAAAATCAGTTTTTAAGCTAACATCTACAATGTACTTTCCACCTAAAACAGACTCTTCTGTCATACATCCGTGGTATGAAAAACATTGAATTCCTTTTACTTCTACTATATGCATATTATTAATAAATTTAAACACCAACTTCTCCTTCAAAATAGAAGTTGGTGTTTATAGTTAATTATTGATTTTTTAAGGCAATTACTTTATCAATACCCTCTTTCATTCTAGGAATAACGTAATCTTTTCCTAGTACGGAACAAATTTCAAACATTGATGGTCCCATTCCTTTACCAGTAACTAGTAATCTAAAACCAGGACCTATTTTACCAAACCCGTATTCGTTATCATTTAAATATCCACTAAAAGCAGTTTCTATATTCTCTGTTGTAAATTCTTCTACACCTTCTAATACTGCAGTTAATTCTTTCATTAAATCAGCTGTGTCATCTTTCCATTTTTTACGAACAGTCTTTGCATCATATTCAGTAATATCATTGAAAAAATAATCACCATCCACTAAAATATCTTGAATAAAAGTAGCACGTTCTTTCATTAATCCTGCTACATCAGAAACGTATTCTTTGCACGCATCAATTTTTCTTTCTTTAATGATTGGCATTAATAAATCAGCCAATTCATCATTAGATTTAGAACGTAAATACTGTTGATTAAACCATTTTGTTTTGTCCGGATCAAATCTTGCTCCAGATTTACCAACTCTTTCTAATGTAAATATTTTAACTAACTCTTTTAAAGAGAATAATTCAGTATTATCACCCGGATTCCAACCTAACAATACTAACATATTAATGAAAGCATCATTAAAATAGCCATCTTCTTTATATCCACTATATTTTTCTCCTTCAGCACTTAACCAATCAATTGGAAAAACAGGGAAACCTAGTTTATCTCCATCACGCTTACTTAACTTTCCTTTACCATCTGGTCTTAAAATTAAGGGTAGGTGAGCAAATTTTGGTCTATCCCAACCAAAAGCATCATATAATAATGCATGTAAAGGTGCAGATGGTAACCATTCTTCTCCTCTAATGACATGTGTGATTTTCATTAAATGATCATCCACTATGTTAGCTAAATGGTAAGTTGGCATTCCTGTTTCTTTAAACAAAACTTTATCATCTAAATTGTTTGTATTTACAGTTACCCAACCTCTAATTTCATCTTCTAATTTAATGTCTACATTACGTGGCATTTTCATACGAACTGTATAAGGTTCGTTATTAGCTAAACGTTTTTCAACCTCCTCTTTACTTAAAGATATTGAATTTTTCATTGAACTACGTGTAACAGCATTGTACTGCCAGTTCGGTAAGCCCATTTCCTTAGCTTGTTCACGCATTCTAGTTAAATCTTCAGACGTATCAAAAGCCATATAAGCGTGTCCTTTTTCAATCAACTCCATTACATAAGGTCTGTACATTTCCTTACGTTCTGATTGAATGTATGGACCGTGTTCTCCACCATATCCAGCACCTTCATTAGGTTCAATTCCACACCATTTTAAAGCTTCAGTAATGTAATCTTGTGCACCTGGTACAAAACGTTTTTCATCTGTATCTTCAATTCTTAATATAAAATCTCCACCATTTTTTTTGGCAAATAAATAATTATATAAGGCTGTTCTTACGCCTCCCATATGCAAAGGTCCTGTTGGACTTGGTGCAAATCTTACTCTAACTTTTTCTGACATCAATTCAAAATTTTAATATTGCAAAGATAAGTGTTTCTCCAAAATTCATTGATAATTAGAGAGTTTTTAGCTTTAATTATTTTTTTAAAACAAAAAAACTGCCTCCACTACAGAGACAGCCTAACTAACTAAACATAAAATCGTTTATTATTTTCCTTGAAATAGAGTTGGTTTCATGATGATCATTACATAACCCCAGTTTGCAGTTTCTCTCATATCTCCACCTTTAATAGCTTCCATACTTGCAGTTCCAAACAGTTGTGAATATCCAACTTTACATGTTGTACCTGGCGCTAATTTGAAAGCTCCATAAATATCAATTTCAGTTCCTAAATATGGATCCATTGCTTTATAGTTTCCATTATCAGCTAATTCTTTAGCATCTAAAATACTTGTATTAGCTAAAAACGCATGACCAGTTATACCAGCTGTAAATTTTTCATGCTTATAATCCACTTTTAAGAAAGCATCATTTAACCCTACACTTCCAGCATGATTACCTACATAAAAGTAATCCATGAATCCGTTAAATTTATGGTTTGTACCAAAATAAGGATTAAATGAATGCTCAGTTCCTAAATAACTTGCAGTTGTATCCGTTTTATCATTACCTGATAGCATAGCATAACCTAAAGTTGTTTTAATTTTATCAGTTATTTTATATGATACAGCAACGTTTAAATTATAAGCTGCTACTGACCTAGCCGAATATTGTGCAGTTGCACCCATTTGGTAATAGCCACTAAAATCAACTCCTAATTTGTTTTTGTTGTATAAAATTCTTGTACCAGTGGTTAATGTATAATTATCATGGAAATTTGTTAACTCTCCTAAAACATTGTATTTATTAACTTGTTGACCAACACTCATAGCTAGTAAACTAATTTTTAAATCAGATGAAGCAGCATAATTTGCCCATATATATTGCATAGCTTTATAACTACCAGGATTTACAAAGTTGGTAGTTGTTAGTTGTCCTTTATTTTGATTATAAGCTAAACCAGCATGAAATTTAAATTTAGTTCTTCCATACTTATAAAGTAAGGCATCATGACTTCTTGCTTGCTGTGCCCAACCAACTGAACCTAAAATTCTGTGGTCATCATATACTAATTCTTGACGTCCAAATTTTAATTTATGAGTATTGTCTTTTGAAGAAGCTTCTCCCCATGCTTCATGAACAGAAACACCAAAGTCTTCATTTCCAACTAATTGTTTTTGACTACCCCAAGTTCTAACATCTTGTAATGTGACTCTAAAAGTTAATTGATCTTGTTTATAATCAAAATTTAAACGCGTTCTTTGGTCTACATATGCTGCATGATTCGCTGCTGAATCAGGTAAAGCTTTATAGCCACGTCTGTATTCAAACCTAGGTCTAATTTCACCAGAGATTTTTAACTGTGCATAAGTTGTTCCTAATGCTAAAGTCATAGTAGCTAAGGCTACTCCTTTTTTAAAAATTGTTTTCATAATTTTTCAATTATATTTGTTTGGCACAAAGGTTATATAAAGAGTTAATAAAAATAATGACGAATGATTTTTTATGAAATGACATTAATCACTAAACATATTGACTTGGGTCAATTAGTTTGTCATAAGTTTGTCATAGATTTGTATTGTAATAATTTGAAAAATACACAAAATGAAAAAGAACCGTTTTAACGTAACAAGTAAAGCTTTTGCAGTTTTAGGACTGGCAACACTTATGGCTTGTGGTCAAGAAGTAGCTGAAACAAAAACAGCTGCAGTATCAGTTAATCCTGCAACTATTGAAGTTCAGGGAGAAATGAAAGCAGAATTAACAGCACCACCAACGGTACCCGCACCAGTTGGAGATAGGGCTGCTAAAAAATTAATCGTTGACATGGAAATTCTTGAACAAGAAGGAACTATGACTGACGGTGTAAAATATGTATATTGGACTTTTGGTGGTTCTGTACCAGGGTCTTTTATTAGAACAAGAGTAGGTGATGAAGTAGAGTTTACTTTAAAGAATCACCCAGATAATAAATTACCACATAATATTGATTTACATGCTGTAACCGGAGCAGGTGGTGGAGCGGCATCTTCATTTGTTGCACCAGGACATGAAGTTACTTTTTCATTTAAAACGTTAAACCCAGGTTTATATGTTTACCATTGTGCTACTGCACCTGTTGGAATGCATATTGCTAACGGAATGTATGGTTTAATATTAGTTGAACCAGAAGGAGGTCTTCCTGCTGTAGATAGAGAGTATTATGTAATGCAAGGTGATTTCTATACTAAAGGAGAAAATGGAGATCCAGGATTACAACCATTTGACATGCAAAAAGCGGTTGATGAAGATGCTGATTACGTTGTGTTTAACGGAAAAGTTGGTTCGTTAACAGGAGATAACGCGTTACAAGCAAAAGTTGGTGAAACTGTTCGTTTATATGTTGGTAATGGTGGACCAAACTTAGTGTCTTCTTTCCACGTAATTGGAGAAATTTTTGATAGAGTTAATATTGAAGGTGGAGATATGGTAAATGAGAATGTTCAAACTACATTAATTCCTGCCGGTGGTGCAGCAATGGTAGAATTCAAAGTTGACGTACCAGGAACTTTTATTTTAGTTGATCACTCTATTTTTAGAGCATTTAACAAAGGAGCTTTAGGTATGTTAAAGGTTGAAGGTGAAGAAAATAAAAGATTATATTCAGGTAAACAAGTGGAAGGTATTTACAACCCGGAGGGTGGTAAAATAGTTGCTACAGGTGATGCTCCAGCAGCAGCAGTTGCAACATCAAAAGCTGAAAGAGTAGAGTTAGGGAAGCAAATTTATTCTCAAACATGTTTTGCTTGTCACCAAGGTGAAGGTCAAGGTATTGCAGGGGCATTTCCTCCTTTAGCAAAATCTGATTATTTAAATGCTGATGTGGATAGAGCAATTGGGATTATGTTACATGGTAAAACAGGAGAAATTACTGTAAACGGTGAAAAATATAATTCAGTAATGACTGCTCAAACATTAACAGATGAAGAAGCTGCAAATGTTTTAACTTATATTTATAACTCTTGGGATAATAACGGTACAGAGGTTACTCCTGCTGATGTTATGAGAGTAAAATCTAGTCACTAAGAATGATTAAAATATATTTATTCATAGCTGTTCTATTGTTTTCTTTTGTTGGAAAAACACAAGAACCAACAGCTATGAAAAAAATTAAAAGGGGGGCTTTTGTCCCCCTTTATGGTTCTGATTCTTTGGGTGTTTACGTTCTTGACTTTATGTTAGATGCTTACCCTGTAACTAATCAACAATATTTAGATTTTGTTAAAACCCATTCTAAATGGAAAAAATCGAAAGTGTTGAGGTTATTTGCTGATCAATCTTATTTAAGGAAATGGACAAATGATACAACATTAGGACCAGACTTAAAGACCAATAGTGCAGTTACAAATGTATCTTGGTATGCGGCTAAGGACTATTGTGCTTGTCAAGGTAAACGATTACCATCAATGGATGAATGGGAGTATGCGGCTATGGCGAGTGAAAAAAAACCAAATGCACAAGCCGATAGTCTATTTAATAGTCGTATTATTGAAAGCTACGAACTACCTAAAACATATAAAAATGAAGTAGGTAAGGGATTTAAAAACTATTACGGTATTTATGATATGCATGGTTTAGTTTGGGAATGGACGAGTGATTTTAACTCCGTTTTAATTTCTGGTGAATCAAGACAAGATGTGGATACTGAAAAAAATCTATTTTGTGGGAGTGCATCAATTAATGCATCAAATTTAATGGATTATGCTGCGTTTATGAGATATGCGTTCAGAGGGTCTATAAAGGCTAACTATAGCATTCAAACTTTAGGGTTTAGATGTGCAAAGAGTATAAAAAAATAAAATATTACTTATGAAATCAATATATATTAGAATCACATTAATAGTAGCAGTTTTATTTAGTTTTTCATTTCTAATGAACTCTTGTTCGGAAGATATTCAATCAACTGAACAGGTTTACCAATGTCCTATGGATTGTGAAGAAGGTAAAACATACACTGAAAATAGCGGCTGTCCAATTTGTAAGATGGACTTACAACTTAAAGATGAAAATTCTAAGGTATTAGCAGATGAAGGTAAAATTGAATCGGCATCTATATTTAATTTAACATCAAAATGGGAAACACAAAACAATGAAACTATTGAATTAAAAGATTTAAAAGGGGAAGTTTTAGTGATGGTAATGGTCTATACTTCTTGCCAAGCGGCTTGTCCTAGGTTAGTTGCTGATATGAGGAATATTCGCAAGAAAGTGGATTCAAAAGATGTAAGGTATGTTTTAGTGAGTATTGATCCAGAAGTCGATACACCAGAAGTGTTAAAGGCTTTTGCTATTGAAAACGAAATGGATTCTGACGAATGGACGTTTTTACAAGGTTCTATTGATGATGTAAGAGAGTTTTCAAACGTATTGGCTGTTAAATACAAACAAATTTCACCAATAGATTTTTCACATTCAAACATTATTAGTGTATTTGATAAAGAAGGTGTTTTATATCACCAGCAAGAAGGTTTAGGTGTTGATAATGATGCAACTGTTTCTAAAATATTGGAGTTAAGTAAATAGTATTAGTTTAATTTATATGAAGCACCAATGGTCGTCCATTGGTGCTTTTTTTATGCATTATTTTTATAAAAGTGAATTTAGCTGTAACTTTACAAATAGTTGTGCGTCCTATTTATAACCTAAGTAAAAAACGTGACTATAAAAGAATACAATATTGCTGTT
>Ga0209291_1001106_pt1 | contig 24744 bp, 15 predicted proteins | sample GOMGulsemesocosm_FD_184633 | JGI IMG/M metagenome (GOLD analysis project Ga0209291, IMG submission 184633) | Methane-oxidizing microbial communities from mesocosms in the Gulf of Mexico - GOM9B Gulf of Mexico (SPAdes) (version 2) | ecosystem: Environmental > Aquatic > Marine > Cold seeps...
TTGGCAAAATAGATGTTAAATTGATATAACTGATGAAATTCTACCAGTGCTAGTACAATAGTTAGTTAACCTGAACTTTGGATAATGAATACTTGATGTTTAAGTAAGAACAAAATTAAGTCGCTATGTACTCTATCAATGTTTCAGTTTATTCGATTATCAAGGAAAATCGTTTATGAATAACGGGTTATTTATCGACGTTTTAACGCAGAGAATCAGATAAAGAGGAATATTGAGTAAGTGTTGCTTATCCAAAGTTTAGGTTAGTTATAACAGAACATCTTTAAGCGTGGTTTTACCGTCTCGATTGGCTTTGCTCATTTGTGCCATAAATAATTCACCGGTGGCAATCGCATCGTTTAATGCGTTATGAGCATGATGTTCTGGCAATTTAAATTTATGTCGTAAGTTAGTTAGCCGTAACTCTGAAGGATCGTAGGCAACATCGCGTTTATCTAACCGGCGCTTTGCCAGAGCAAGGGTATCTATCATTGGAAAAATAGGCGCCATGCCATAAAGCTCATAACAGGCCTGGGTCAAAAATTGTTTTTCAATACGGGCAAAATGCACCAGCATCACTTTACCCGCCAAGGCTTTTAACAAGGCTTCAACGACGGTAGCTAAAGCTTGCCCTTGTTCTTTTTGGCTGTCGGTAATGTGATGAATGATGACATTACTTTCTTCAAGCTGTGCTTGGGTTTTGATTATTTGATGGTAACTTGTTTTGAGTGACATTTGTTGTTGCTTTAGCGTGATAAAGCCAACACTCAACAATTGATCTTTTTTGGCATCAAGACCGGTAGTTTCAAAATCAACGGCTAATACCTCAACTTTATTAATAGGGGTATCCATACTAGGTAAAGGCACGGATAAAAAATCTCTTAATGCGCCAGCAGGAGCTTTTTTTAATAATTGTTTACGCTTAGCTTCATAACCAAGAAGCCAGCCACAGAGTGTTGAATTTGTTAATATAGTAGTAGGCATTAGTAGCTCGATTGCCTAGCGTCTTGCAAGCTTTTGATTACCTTAAATGCATCTTTAAGATGCTCGCGTTCTAATTTTGATATTTCTTTGGGTGATAAGTAGTTATCAGGACTCTCGCCACGCATTAATTCTTTCGCCTGATGCTCAACCCTAAGCATGCCAAGAAACTCATAAGCATCAATTAAATTTTCTGCCGATGCTTTCGTAATTGAGGGAGTTCCCGCTGCTTGTTGAATACGCTCAATGGTATTTACCGCACTGATACCTTCAGCTAAAGCATATATTCGTGCTAAATCGACAACCGGTGCGATGCCATTATGTTTTAAATCAAGAGTCGCTCTATGTTTACCACTTTGTTTTAATACAAAATCACGGAAAAACCCTAGGGGAGGGCGTAAGTTCAAGGCATTCTTAGATAAATGGGCGATAAAAAGCGTACTGTTTTGTGTTTTACTTAGCAGTTGTTTTCTTACGTTGTTAAGTAAAGATACATCTCCATAAATCGTCTCTAAATCAAAAAAAATACTACTATTTAATAGTGCTTTCGGGCTAGGTGTATCTACCCAATCAGTAAAGTAATTGTGCCATTTTTTTTGCGGTTGTCGCCACTTGGGATTGGTTGCCATGATATCGCCAGGACAATAAATAAAACCACATTCGGCTAAACCATCACAGACAAAAGTGGCAAGGTTCTCAAACCAAGCATCATCATAAGGCTTCATGGAATCACAAATAATAATGGCATTATCTTGATCTGAATGAGCAAGCTGCTCTTGCCTTGCTTGAGAGCCAGCAGCAAGCCAAGCGTAAGGTACAGGCGCTTGGCCATACTTGTACTCAGCCATTTCAATCAAACGTTTGGTAAAAGCCATGGTAATGGCGCTAATACTTTTACCAACATGGTCGGCACTACTTCCTAACTTGGCTAATCGAATTTGAAGTTTCGGCAATAAATGACTAATTTCTTTTAACTCAGTGACCGTATTTGCCTTATGAATAATGCTAGATAAATTAATGGCATTATGGCCTTCATTATTGATTAAGTCTGTGACGGTAACCATACCGACAAGATTGTCATGTTTGGTTACGGGCAGATGATGGATATGCTTTGCTGTCATCATCATTAAAGCATCATAAGCGTTGCTTTTTACGTCGATAGTGCACATGTCAGGCGTCATGATTTCACTAATAGCTTCACTGGTGGCTAATCCTGTCGCTACACAACGGCGACGAATATCTTTATCAGTAACAATGCCAATAGGGTTGTCATTTTCAATCACAACCAAGCAAGAGTAACCATCATCATTCATTTGCATGGCTGCTTGTTGAATCGTTTGGTCGGCGCTAATTGAGGCAACAGGACTTTGATAGAAATCACTAACAGAGGTATTCATTAAGGTAGAAGATAGAATAGCCTCTTCATTAACCTGACTCATTTTACTTTTCAATCGTTGAGCCGAATTTTGGCTGAAATAGTCACTGATACTTGGGAAACGTTCACCTATGTCATGTAAAACACTAGCTTCGACACTATAAACTAAGCAATCTTCATCGGTATGAACGACAAGTTGGTTTATTACGGTAGTTTGGCTATCTCTAAGGGCATCGCTATGATAAAAAGCGTCACATAGGTCACCTTCGCCTAAGCGACTAACCAGTTCACCATCAGCAGAAAGGCAACTGATAGCCCCTTTTCGTAAAATGTATAATCTTGGCTCGTTAATACCTTTTGGCGGCAAGTTATCGTCTTTTCTCACGTAATTGATGCTTAATTCACGAACTAGGCGTGCTAACACCTGTTTAGGCAAGCTATCAAATGGGGGGATACTGTGAATAAAGCTACTGATTTCTGAAAGTTCGTTATCCATGACTTGTCCCGCTATTAGGCAGTAGTGATCAAATATTACTGAGAGTACTAATTTAGAGTTTTGTTGTCGTCTAGACAAGTATTATTGGCTAAACCTAGACTAAAGTTTGAGGTAATCAGCAACCAATAAAAACTCTCTATAGATACTATTCACGCCCGAAGATGAGGGGTAATCCATAACGACATTTGTAAGTAAATAGACTATTTACTCAGGTTCCACCTTGCTTGAAAGCTTTTGTTACAATCTAGACTAAAGGCTAATACCCCCTCAAAACAAAGCTTGTTAGATTGATTAACAGTTAAAGTTGAATATGGATTTTTGCCACTAATACTCTTCCCAGTAAGTTGTGACATAAATCTATATCCATACTTTTTCTAAATGATAAATAAAATTATTACTAACTTTTATAAGGGCGTTACAAAGCGAAATAAAATAATAAATCGCTAATAACGTTATGTCGCTAGGAGATTATTGTGGAAGAAAATAAAGAAGCATACTGGCAAGAGAATTTGCGCTTGATCTTTATCTGTCTTGCAATCTGGTTTGTTGTTTCATTTGGCTTAGGTTTACTTCTGGTAGAACCGCTAAATGAATTTCGTCTAGGTGGGTACAAACTTGGTTTTTGGTTTGCACAGCAAGGTTCAATTTATTCATTTTTAGGTTTGATCTTTTGGTATGGTGCCAAAATGAACAAGCTTGACAAAAAATATCACGCGGAGAGCTAAGAGATGGAAGAGTTAAAACTATATACTTACATCGCAGTATTTGGCACATTCGCTTTATACTTTGCTATTGCTTGGTGGGCTCGTGCGGGTTCAACCAGTGATTTTTACGTAGCGGGCGGCGGTATTACCCCATTACAAAACGGTATGGCAATTGGTGCCGATTGGATGAGTGCTGCGTCATTTATTTCAATGGCTGGTATGATTGCTTTCATGGGTTACGGCGGTTCAGTCTTCTTAATGGGTTGGACTGGTGGTTATGTATTATTGGCAATGCTTTTAGCACCTTACATGCGTAAACACGGTAAGTTCACTGTACCTGAGTTCATCTTCGATCGTTATTATTCAAAAACTGCCCGTATTGTTGCAGTTGTTTGTTTAATTATCGCATCATTAACTTACATCATCGGTCAAATGAAAGGTGTAGGTGTTGCTTTCTCTCGCTTCTTAGAAGTTGATTACGGTTTAGGTTTAGGCATCGGCATGTTCGTTGTTTGGGTATATGCAGTACTAGGTGGTATGAAAGGTATTACTTACACGCAAATCGCTCAGTATGTGGTAATGATTTTTGCTTACACTATTCCAGCGGTATTTATCTCATTACAACTTACCGGTAACCCAATTCCACAATTAGGTTTAGGTAGTACGTTAGCAGATGGTAGTGGTGTGTACTTACTTGATAAGTTAGATATGGTTGTTACTGACTTAGGCTTTAAAGAATACACGACAGCGAATTTAGGTGGTGGTTTAAATATGTTCGCCTATACCATGTCTCTAATGATTGGTACTGCGGGTCTTCCTCATGTAATTATGCGCTTCTTCACTGTACCTTCAGTACAAGCAGCACGACAATCAGCAGGTTATGCTTTAGTCTTTATCGGTCTTCTTTACACAGTTGCTCCGGCAGTTGGTGCAATGGCTCGCTTGAACCTAATGAATACTATTGAACCAACAGCAGGTCAAAACCTTGAGTATGCTGAACGTCCACAATGGTTTAAAGACTGGGAACAAACTGGCTTATTGAAGTATGAAGATAAAAATGGCGACGGAAAAATTCAGTACACTGCTGATAAAGCAACGAATGAAATGATTAAAGTTGACCGTGACATTATGGTACTAGCTAACCCTGCAATTGCTAACTTACCAAACTGGGTAATAGCATTAGTAGCTGCCGGTGGCCTAGCCGCTGCACTATCAACAGCAGCCGGTTTGTTACTTGCGATATCATCCTCAATCTCTCATGATTTAATGAAAGGGGTGTTAACACCAGACTTGTCAGAGAAAAATGAGTTGTTAGCTGGTCGAGTTGTGATGACGATTGCAATACTGATATCCGGTTACCTTGGTTTAAATCCGCCTGGTTTTGCCGCAGGTACTGTAGCACTGGCCTTTGGTCTAGCTGCATCAAGTATCTTCCCTGCATTAATGATGGGTATCTTCTCTAAGAAAATGAGTGGTAAAGCAGCGGTTACAGGTATGATTGCAGGTATTGGTGTAACAATGCTTTATGTATTCCAACATAAAGGCATTATGTTTATCCCAGGTACTTCTTTCCTAGGCGACATGGGTAAAGATTGGTTCTTCGGTATCTCTCCTAACGCATTTGGTTCAGTAGGCGCTTTAGTTAACTTTGCAGTAGCTTTCGCTATGCTTAAAGTGACTGGTCCAGCACCTGCTCATATCCAAGAAATGGTAGAGAACATGCGAGTTCCTGGAACTGTTAGCGCAGCACACGATCACTAGTAAGTTATGTGATTAGACGTGACTTAGCTCACGTCAGGATAAAATTAAAGGGCTAGTCGACAATTTATATAAACCGTCGTCTAGCCTTTTTTGTTAAGCTCTACGTTATAAATAAATAAATAAATAATAAATAAATAATAAATAAATAATAAATGAAATACAGTAATTTGATTCTATGATTATGCGATAAGTCTAATTACTATATTCCATTCACTCAATCTGAAGACCTTATCACTGAAGGACAAGTAACCATCGTCAGTGACAAAGAAGTCTTTATTAAATTTTCCAAAATATGACTATTTAACAGTGAGTCATATTACCTATTAAGAAGACAATGTTATGAATAAACACACTAAAGTTGCTTTTATGGTTGCGCCTTTTTTAGCTATATTTGGCTTTGTCGGTGCAGATCTTTATAAAGAAAACCAAGCTGATGCGAATAAAATCATTCAATTAGCGCCAGAAGGGCATTGTGATATTGCCAATAAAAACTGCGTACTTATCTCAGGTGAATTTAAAATAAATGTTTCTGATGATGCGGGTGTTACCGAAATTAATTCAACTTTTCCACTAGATAGTGCAACGCTGTTTTTAGTTGATAAAAGTGACAAGATGACACCCTATCCTTTAGGTATGAAAAAGAGCCCTTATTATTGGCGTAGCAATACACCGCTAGGTGATTTATTGGCTAATAAAGGCGATAGCTATAAACTGCGTTTAATTGCAAAAATTAAGGGTGGTCAATACATTGGTGAGTTTTATACGCAAACGGTGAAATAAACAGCGCTCAAGCTCAATGACAAGACACTTCATTACGCCGTAACTAGGTTCTGATGCCATAGTGAGTAGAATACTCTTAAAGAGCTATTGATACCATAAAGGCTACAAACCAACTTACCGACATAATTTGCCAGAATAATAATGGATTTTTATCCATAAATACGGCGTTGTGTGTCGTGGTATATTTAGAGTTAGGGGTTTGCAACTCGTGTAATAATTCTGGAATATCTGCATGGCGACGCTCGGCGTTAAATCTAAGCCCTTTTTTTATTGCGCCATCAATCCATATAGGCACCAAGGGGTTTTCATTGAAGCAGGGAACATATTTGGTTTTTAGGTAATCATTACTTGTTCTGCATTTATTGAGTTTACCTGAAAAAGGTTCTTTTCCAGTTAACATTTCATACGCGAGCACGGCTAAGGAAAATACTTCTGATTGCACGGTACTTTTACCTGTAATAACAACTTCTGGCGCTGAATAACCAGCTGTACCCAATATACCCGGCTCATCAAGTGGAGTGGCTATTTCAGCAATGCCTTTACTGTAACAAGAGCCAAAATCAATAATAGTTACTTCACCATTATTATCGATCATAATATTGCCTGGTTTAATATCCTGATGCAAAATTTCTCGCCTATGCATTGCTCGTAGACCCTTACCTATTTGAACTAAAATATAGGTTACATCTTGCACGGCAGGTTTTGGGTTTTCTTTTATCCATTGCTCTAGCGTACGACCATCAATATATTCAGTTAAATAGTAAAGCCAATTTTTATCTTTAGTATTCTCAACTACTTTAACTACATGGGGGCTTGATATACGACTACCCATCCAGCTTTCCATAATAAAACGTTCTATGTAAGCTAAGTCGTCGTCAAAATTAACCGATGGTGTTTTCATGCAATAACGCTCATTGCTATCCATATCTCGGACAACATACACTTGACTGCGGTTATTAACATGTAAGCACTTTTCCACCCGGTAGCCGTCTAATATCATGCCTTCTTCTAAAAAGGGCGGGAAGGGTAATTCAGATAATTTACGGCCAACTTCATTCATTGTTTGAGTTGGTAGGGTATCTATGCGTAAAATTTGGCAACTTAAGTTATCGCCACTGTCGTTGGCTAGAGCCGATGCAATAATTTTTTCACAGGCCTGTTCAAAACAAGACTCACCGTTTTCAGGTGTAAGCTGGTTTAATATCGATAATACTTCTTTACGTTTAATAAAGTCATGGACGCCGTCAGTACTTAAAAAGTAAATATCGCCTTGTTCAACTTCTATACTTCGACAATCCACATCAAGCTTTACATCCAAGCCCATAGCTCTTGATAGGTAGGTTTGTTTAGCATTTACATGAGTGCTGTGGTCACGAGTAAGCTGTTCTAATTCACTGTGACGTAAACGATAGATACGTGTATCACCAACATGAAAAATATGAGCGGTTTGTGATTTGAATATAATGGCGCTGAACGTACTAATATAGCCTTTTTTAGCATCATTATATTGTTGGCCTTGCCCATATAACCAACGGTTAAGGGCGGTTAAAACTTGTGAAGTTGATTTTTTAACACTCCAGCTATCGGGGGTGGAGTAATAATCATATAAGAAATTTCGCACACAGGTTTCACTGGCTTCTTTACCAGCCTCGGCAGCGCTAACACCATCGGCAATAACGGCAACTGCACCTTTATTGATTAAGGTTGCGTCTTTAGGCAGTCGTATACCAATGGCATCTTCGTTCTGGGGCTTTTTACCTGCCACTGAACGTTGCGCTACAGTAAAGCTTAATTCACTAGTCAAATGTTCTGCCATGTTTATTACCTGTTAGATACCAATGTTATTAAATCATTGCTCAATCGAGCGCCTTGCCCTGATATATTTCTCCTATGCACAACAAGAGCAATAACTTGTGCTTTTTTAGTGAACATCAATCATCTGCACGGTTCCATCGGGCATCACTTCTGCCATCGTCTTTTTGGGTTCATCTAAAAATAATGAACAACAAGCAGCAAAGGCAACACCTGCACCAATAGTGGCAAAAAATACCGAAGGTGAAACAAAGGAGAATACCAATAAAAATACCACAGCACCTACGTTACCATAGGCACCAACCGTACCGGCAATTTGTCCGGTTAATTTACGTTTAACTAGTGGCACTACCGCAAAGACACAACCCGCTGCAGAGCCTAAAAAGAATGAGCAAATCATCATGGTAGCAACCACTGCAGCAAGCGGCCACTCTGGTGTAATTAACGACATGACACCAAAACCTATTGATGCACCACTTAATAATAATATTAATGGTATTTTACGACCAAACTTATCACTAACTATGCCGCCAGACGGACAAGAAAGTACATCTACCGCAGCGAAACAAGCGCCAAATACACCAGCTGCCGCGGCTGCCACTAAGAACTGGCTTTCAAAGTATTGTGCCAACATAGATATAACAGATAATTCGGCACCAAAGGTTACCGCATAACCAATACTTAAAATGGCAACTTGCTTGAACTTATACTGTAAAATTTCATCCATTGGAGGAGATTGCAACATATCTTTATTTACTTGAAATAGTTTCCACGATTGAAAACAGGTAAGTGCTAACAACAAGGCATAGATAACATAAGCAGCAAAGTCACTGAGTAAACCAGCGCCAACAATGACATCGGCGCCTGTACCTGCAACTACGCCGGCATCGGTTACTCGCCACGTTAAGATGGCTAATGCAGCGACCATAGGTATGTTAAACAACAAACAGAAAATAAAATCGCGCTTACTGGTGAGTTCAAGGCCACCCGATTTGTTTGGTCTAAAATAGGTTGAGCCGACCGGTGTATCTGTTACCGCATAGTAGTAAAAGGCAGAGTAAAGCAGTGCTAAAACGCCTGTTGAGGCAATAGCATAACGCCAACCGTCTTCACCACCAAATAAGCTAGCAATATAGACTAAGCTACCAGCACCTACGGCAGAGCCGACATTCCCCATTCCTTTATAAATACCTTCAGCTAAGCCTAATTGATTTGCAGGATACCATTCACTGATCATACGAATGCCAATAACAAAACCTGCACCAACAAAACCCATTAAAAATTTAGCTAAGGCTAATGTTTCAAAACTTTGCGCAGAAGCAAAGAAAAAGCATAACACGGCAGTAGCTACTAACATTGCCGTATAAGAATTACGCGGACCGTATTTATCAACTAACATGCCGGTAACAATACGTGCCGGTATGGTTAAGGCAACATTTAAAATAAGTAATATTTTGGCTTCAATGTCAGTTAAACCCATGCTTGCTTTTATCGTCGACATCAGTGGCGCATGGCTAAACCAAACCAGAAAGGTAATGAAAAATGCTAACCAAGTACTATGCAGAATTCTTGATCGGCCTTGGAAGGATAAAAAGCTATGTTTTAAAGATGATTCACTCATGAAAAAATCCGATTTAGTTAATATGAAATTATTAATAATAGAAAAATAGAGCAAAAACTAAGCCAAGCTATAAGTTATTGTTATTTAGTGTTTTTTGTTTTTTGTTGGCAATTGTAAGGGGCGATTCTGCACCAACGTGCAGCCTATAAACTTAGCTGTGCACCATAGAGAAGCTAAATTTATAGCATGTGCTACTGAGTAATCTTGTCGTTATTTTTCATCAATATTTGTATTGCAGATTAATTATTTTTGTAGGTGTTAGAGAAACTTTTTCTCGATTATCAAAGGCAGGTAGCTAATATGCTATAGTGTTATTTCATCGCTAATTAAAGGATTAATTTATGCAAAATTTAGTCGAAGACTTCATTAAAATGAACATTGCAGGGCAAGTACTCGCGTTATGTGAAAAATATTACCATGATGATGTCACCATGCTCAGTAACGGAAGTATGTTCGCTCAATCTATGCGTGAGGCTTATGATCAACAAAAAGGTTTTGTTGCTTCCATTCAATCTTCTGATATTCAGCTAATATCTCAGAAACTTACCGGTAATATGAGTGAGTTAGTCTTTCTCTATAAAATGATTGGCGTCGATGAAACGCTTAATGAATTTACCGGAAAACACATTCAAACGTGGCAAGGTAAAAAAATTATTCATGAAGAATATCTAAGTATCTAACACCATCAGCTATTTATTGATTCATCCATTTCTTTATCGCTTCCTTCAGTAGCTATAAGGAAATGTTATTACAATTAAGAAGGGTTTATCTAGAGTAAGCTCTACAACATTGTTAATTCATCATTATTTCTACTTAACCCTTCTGCACTGTCTGGGGGCTATCCCCCATAAATAGTGCGGGTTTTATTTATATTACGCTCTATTGTTTTTTTAAGTGTTTGATAAGTAAGGCTATGTAATTTGTTTTTCGATTGGCACTTTGCTTGCTCTATAAAGTTAACTAAATTTTATGGAGTAAAATTATGAGTAACCCAATTGGTATCAAGTTATGGTCTTTTACTGGAAAAATGAAAATCCTTCATTTAAGTTGGATGGCTTTTTTCATTACTTTTATGGTGTGGTTTAACCATGCACCATTACTTGCAGTTATTGCTGATAGCCTAGGGCTAAGCAGTAGTGAAATAAAAACCTTATTAATTTTAAATGTCGCTTTGACTATTCCGGCCCGTATTATTATTGGTATGTTAACGGATAAATATGGTCCTCGACTTACCTTTGCAGTATTACTTGCGGTCTGTAGTCTTCCCTGTTTTATGTTTGCTCTAGCCCAAGATTTTGAGCAAGCAGCATTAGCACGTTTTTTACTGGGTTTTATTGGTGCTGGTTTTGTTATCGGTATTCGACTAGTCAGTGAGTGGTTTCCCGCTAATGAATTAGGTACCGCGGAAGGCCTTTATGGTGGTTGGGGTAATTTTGGCTCAGCAGCAGCTGCGATGTCTTTACCTGTACTGGCACTATTTATTGGTAAAACTTTTGGTATCGAAGATGCTTGGCGGTATGCCATTGCCTTAACGGGTTTAATGAGCCTACTTTTCAGCTTTATCTGGTATGCCAATGTTACGGATACCCCTAAAGGTGCAACTTACTTTAAGCCAGCACAAACAGGCGCTATGGAAGTGACCAGTGTTGGCGATTTTTATTTATTGCTGTTGATGAAGTTACCTATGTACGGTGCTTTAGCTTTACTTACTTGGAAGTTATCACCGCAAGGCGTTAGTCTGTTATCAGCTAATATGAGCATAGTGGCCTACATAAGCTTAGTGCTGCTATTTATTATTGAAGTAAGAAAAACTTATCAAGTAAATGGCCATTTATTTCACACAAAAGTGGCTGAAATTCATCAATATCAGTTCAAACAAGTGGCAGTACTGAATATTTTATACTTTGCTACCTTTGGCTCTGAATTAGCTGTGGTATCAATGTTGCCATTATACTTCTCTGAAACGTTTAGTTTAGATATGGTTTATGCCGGTTTACTCGCCTCTTTATATGCGTTTATGAATCTCATGTCACGACCTGGCGGTGGTTGGTTAAGTGATAAGTTTGGTCGTAAAAAAACCTTATTAATTTTAACCGCAGGTTTAGCATTAGGCTATTTTGCTATGGCGTTAATTGATAGCTCTTGGCCACTTATTCTAGCAGTGATTACTGTTATGGCTTGTTCGTTCTTTGTTCAGGCCGGAGAGGGGGCCGTTTTTGCAGCAGTGCCGTTAATTAAACGTCGCTTAACGGGGCAAATTGCAGGCATGACGGGGGCCTATGGTAATGTTGGTGCTGTGGTTTACCTAACCGTATTATCTATGGTGAGTTATCAAACCTTCTTTTATGTCATAGCGGCAACCGCAGTATTAGGTTTTGTCACTTTACTCTTTATGCAAGAGCCAAAAGGTTCGATGACTGAAATTCGCGAAGATGGCACGGTTGAGTTAATTCAAGTTCACTAGCGATGAATCATATCGGTTGAAAATTTATACTCAGACAGACTCTGCACTGTAAAAATCTAACGACATTGCAGGTTTGTTTGGGCCCTTAGTAGTACTAGAGTAAAATCATTAATTAATATTTTTTTGAATCTAAAACCCTACTGCAGCACAGTTCTAAAATTATTTTCCCCTTATATTTTCCACTTTGTCTATACTCCTATATTACCAACATTAGGGAATAAATTAGCATTGAAGGTTAATAATCATCAACCAAGCAAAAAGCCAGATTAATTTACTTTATCTGATGGTAATTTCGCCAATCTTGTCGAGCAAGTTTCGCTAGCAATATATGCGCTATTACACGACATTACGACCTATTGATCTTCAGTTGAATTTAAGCAAAAATCAATGTAATTGTTTATTGATTTTATCGGAACATAAATGGTCATTACCAAATTATTTTGGGTTTGAAAAATAAGCAATTCAAGCCATATTTATGTAGTGATTTACCAAAAATTACCGAGCCACTCATTTGTTCACTATTAAAGTAGCTAGCTTCTAGGAGAAGGGATGTCTTCAACTCGACCGATAGTAAGACCCAAAAACACCATTTTATTTAAGTTCTCCTTTGGCCTTACTCTATTATTTTTAGTCATGATCGCAGCAACTTACATGGTGGTTGATCTCGTTGCTAAAGATTATCTTGTTAACAAAAATAAAGAGTTAATCGATGAGACGGGCTCACGTATAGTTTCAGAAATATCTTTGCGTATTAATATAGCCGAAACCTTGACTCGAAATTTGGCCGCAGCAGGGGAGACGTTGCCGAAAGACCCTCAACTATTTCACAAAGTCATTCCTCAAATGATTGATATACAAGAAAGCCAAAGTTTTATTACTGGCGGCGGAGTATGGCCCGAACCAAATCAGTTCACTACAGCTTTAGAAAGAAGCAGCTTCTTTTGGGGCCGTGACAGTGATGGTAATTTACAATATTTTGATCAATATAATGATGTGGATGGTACGGGTTACCATAATGAAGAGTGGTATGTGCTAGGTCGTTATGGCAAACCAGGAGAGTGTCTTTGGTCAAAGTCTTATATGGACCCGTATACTTTGGCGCCAATGGTTACCTGTACAGTAGCAATGTTCAATCAACAACAGTTTTCAGGCAGCGCCACGGTTGACGTCAGTTTGCAGCAACTGAAGAGTATATTACGTGAGGGTAGCGCTAAACTTGGCGGTTACGCTTATGCTGTTGATCGAAATAATAAATTTTTATCTTTTCCTGACGACCAGTTAACTAAAGTCAGTAACAATGATCATAATAATTTAACTCAAGAGTACATTACGGTAAATCAATTAGCAGAAAATCAGGCTGTATTTAAACCCATTGCCAGTGTATTAACTAAGATAAACAAATCATTTCTTCAAGCGCTGACAGACGAAAATGCTCTACTGGCGGCGAGTATTGCGAAGCAGAGTAAGCAGATATCTCCTGCGGATAGCCAGTTAATGGTAGCTAATATGTTAGTTTTGCGCGATCAGGGTTCACATCATAATCCTGATACAATTTCAGTGACCTCTGAACAAGATTTTTTACTTGGTGAGCCAGTGAACGTCTCGGTATTTATTATGCCAAAAACGTTATGGAAAATTGTTGTGGTCACGCCACAAGAAGTGGCGATAAGCAGTGCAAGTAAGGTAGCAAATTTGATTTTAATTTTGCTTATCGGCATTTTGATAATAGCGGCATTTTTTGGTTTCATCTATTGTCGACGTACATTAATAGTGCCTATGTATCAAATGGTTAAGCAGCTTCAACAAACCCTATCAGATGGAGAGCATGCTCGTACAGGTTTGCTCGATGATCGCAGAAAAGATGAGTTTGGCTTGTTGGCTTATCATTTTAATCAATCAAAAAAAGCTTTAGATAGTAACAACCGGAATTTAAAGTTACAAATCAAGGAGCGTAGGCAAGCTGAGAAAAAATTAAAACACTTGGCATTGCATGACCCACTAACTGGTTTACCTAATCGCATATTATTTCAAGATAGGTTACAACAAGCGATAGCGCTGTCTAAACGTAATGGACATAAATTTGCTGTGTTTTTTATGGATCTCGATAACTTCAAAATAATTAATGACACCATGGGCCATGAAGTCGGTGATGAACTACTGAAAGAAGTGGCGAAGAGGCTCTCTGATACAGGTCGGGATATGGATACGGTTGCTAGGTTAGGTGGTGATGAATTTGCTTTTATTATCAACAAGGTTAAGACCATTGAAAATGCAGTTATTGTTGCTCAACGACTCAATAAACTACTGAAAAAACCAATCGAAGTGAACGGAAATAAGATTAATATGGGCAGTAGCATAGGGGTGACAATGTTTCCTGATGATGCTGAGAATAGTGAAACACTGCTTAGAAATGCTGATATTGCTATGTATCAGGCGAAGGATGATGGTCGTAATGTGATTCGTTTTTTCACTCAAGAAATGAATGCCAAACTGCAAAAGAATAAGGAAATATTAACAGACCTAATTGAATCGTTAACAAAAGACCATTTTGAGCTCTATTATCAACCGCTTTTTACTATTGACCATAAAACACTGGTTGGCGCCGAGGCTTTAATACGTTGGCACCATCCTGAGAAGGGCATGATCCCTCCAGATCAATTTATTGCTGTTGCTGAGCAGAGTGCACTAATAAATGAATTAGGTGATTGGGTTTTAGCACAGACATGTCGTGAAATAAAAAACTTTATCAATGCTGGCATTTTAGATATTAAAGTTGCGATTAATATTTCTCCGGTACAATTTAGACGAAAAGACTTCTTAGAAAATATGGTGCGTATCCTAGTTGAGCATAATGTTAGCGCACGTTATATCGAACTTGAAATCACCGAGGGCGCAGTGATGGATAATGTTGATCAAGCCATTGATATGATGCAAGCCTTGCATGATGCAGGATTTCAGTTGGCGATGGATGATTTTGGCACAGGTTACTCTTCGCTGAGCTATTTGAAGCGCTTTCCTATTCAAAAGGTGAAAATAGATCGTAGTTTTATTTCAGATCTTGAGAATGATGATGATAGTAAATCTATTACCAGAGCTATTATTCAGATGAGCCACTCTTTAGGATTAGATGTACTTGCTGAAGGCGTTGAAACCGAAGCTCAGCTTCGATATTTACAAGACGATAAATGTGATTATGTGCAAGGTTATTATACCGGAAGACCTATGCCGGCCAGTCAGTTTATCGAAACATTTAGGGTGAAAGCTAACCCTCAACAGTCTAATGTCGATTCAATTTCAGTCGAAGTAACTTAACCTCAGTCCTGTTTTTCGCCACTATTGAAGCAATAATAGTGGTTTATACCCATTACAATTCAAGATGCAGGTTTCAGAGAGCTTTAGCAATCTTAATACAAGGCCTGTGATGAAAGAATGGTTATTCAGGAGAATATGCTCCTGCATTCTCTAATAAGCTATATCCATATAGCGTCTTTTTAAGTCACAGTAACGATGAAGTCATGTTGTTCAAGCGCTTCTTCGATGGATTTAAAATGACTTTATACTGCGTTAAATAAACAAAACGTAGAATGACTATGTTCTACTTATTATACTTGTCTAAAGTCACTTTAACTCCCACTGACATCCTGCACTTTGATTGGTAACGGGTATATAACTTAACTGATGCAAGCTCGATATCTATCTTCATTATCAAAAACCTGATGCAGGCTCCCCCTGCTCAGGTTACATTGAATGCCCTAGAAAATACCTCTTCATAATTCCTCATTGATAAATAAAGCCTGAATCAGTTAACAGCTGTTTATTGACCATGGCGTTGCTTATTGGTCAAGATTAGCTTCTTTAAATTTGATTGGTACTTGCACCGTGTGAGTGCCTTTTAGTCCTCAAGCTAGTGCATTTGTACCATTTAGGTAACTGCTCTTATTGTTAAGTTGTTGTTATTTATTGTTAAAAAAGAATGGCACTTACCTTGCTCTACTAAAGTCATGTTGAATAAAACCTTGATAGAAAATTGAGCTTCTAGCAAAGGGTTTTATCTTATTCGCACACTATTAGTAGGATTGTCCTTATGAATTCAGATAAACAGCTGTCGAGCAGAGCTAAAATTGTTGTTGTTGGTAACGGTATGGTTGGCCATCATTTTGTTGAAGAAATGGCTAAAAATCCAGATTGCCAAATAACGGTGCTCTCGGCAGAATCACGATTAGCATACGATCGTGTATATTTATCTTCATACTTTGCAGGTAAAACTGCTGAAGATCTTGCTTTGACAACCCCTGAGCATTATGACGAGTTAGGTGTTACTTTTAAAACAAATGCCAAAGTTACCAACATTGATAAGTCAGCTAAAGTAGTTACTACTGAAAGCGGAGACTCTTTTGAATATGACAAACTTATTTTAGCGACTGGTTCATATCCATTTGTACCGCCTATCCCTGGTGGCGATGTTGAGCATAGCCTAGTTTACCGTACCATTGATGACTTAGAAGCGATTCAAGCCAGTGCTGACGTGAGTAAAGTAGGTGTGGTTATTGGTGGTGGTCTGCTTGGTTTAGAAGCAGCAAAAGCGGTAAAAGAGCTTGGTTTAGAAACACATGTTGTTGAATTTGCACCACAGTTAATGGCGGTACAGGTTGATGGCGGCGGTGGTCGTTTATTAAAAACAAAAATCGAAGAGTTAGGTGTGCAAGTACATACCTCAAAAGCAACTAATAAAATTGTCGCGGGTGATAAGCACCGTTATAAATTATGTTTCAGCGACGATACAGAACTTGAAACAGATTTAATTTTATTCTCTGCGGGTATTCGCCCTTATGACAACCTTGCTCGTGAATTTGACCTTGAAATAGGTGCACGTGGCGGTATTGTTATTGATAACCAATGTAAAACGTCAGACAGCGACATTTATGCCATTGGTGAGTGTGCTTTATGGAATAACTTTATCTATGGTTTAGTTGCTCCAGGTTACAACATGGCTAAAGTGGCGGCTAAAGATATCTGTGGCGAAGACGCTGAGTTTACCGGTGCTGATATGAGTACTAAGTTGAAACTGATGGGTGTTGAAGTTGGCTCGATTGGTGATGCCCATGCTAAAACTGAAGGTGCATTAACTTATACTTATGAAAACCAGCCTGAAGGCGTTTATAAGAAAATCGTTGTATCGAGTGACAAAACAAAAATGTTAGGTGCGGTATTAATTGGTGATACTGGTGAGTATGACTCGCTATTGCAATACATGCTCAATGATATTGACTTACCAGAAGCTCCTGAAGGTTTAATTTTGCCTATGGCGGGTGATAAACCGACTTTAGGTGTTGATGCCTTACCTGATACTGCCACTATTTGTTCATGTCATAACGTTACTAAAGGCGACATTGTTGCTGCGATTGACTGTGGCGCGGTTGATGTTGGTCAAGTGAAAAGCGGTACTAAAGCCGGTTCAGGTTGTGGTGGTTGTGCAGCCTTAGTTAAAAGTGTTGCCGATAACGAGTTTGAAAAACGCGGTGTTGAAGTTAAAAAAGACATTTGTGAGCATTTCGCTTACTCACGCAAAGAACTTTTTGACATTATCAGTGTTGAAAAAATTAAAACTTTTGATGAATTACTTACTTCACACGGTCGTGGTTTAGGTTGTGAAATTTGTAAACCGGTAGCAGGTTCAGTGCTGGCGTCTGTTTGGAATGACTACATTCTTAAAAAACCACATTTATCACTACAAGATACCAATGATACTTACCTAGGCAACATGCAAAAAGATGGTACTTATTCAGTAGTACCACGTATTGCTGGCGGTGAAATCACCCCTGACAAACTTATCGTACTTGGTGAAGTCGCTAAAAAATATAATTTATATACCAAAATTACCGGTGGCGCGCGGGTTGATTTATTTGGCGCACGTGTTGAGCAGTTACCACCAATTTGGAAAGAATTAGTAGATGCAGGCTTTGAAACAGGCCACGCCTACGGTAAATCATTACGTACTGTTAAATCCTGTGTTGGCTCTACTTGGTGTCGTTACGGCGTACAAGACAGCATGACTATGGCCATCGATTTAGAACACAGATACAAAGGTTTACGTGCCCCACATAAGATCAAATTTGGAGTCTCAGGTTGTACTCGTGAATGTGCTGAAGCGCAGGGTAAAGATATCGGTATTATCGCCACTGAAAACGGTTGGAACCTTTTTGTCGGCGGTAACGGCGGTATGAAACCACGTCACGGTGATTTATTTGCCACTGATTTAGATGATGAAACCTTAGTAAAATATGTAGATCGCATTTTAATGTTCTACGTACAAACGGGCGACCGATTACAGCGTACATCAGTTTGGATGGATAACTTAGAGGGCGGCTTAGCTTACTTACAAGACGTTATCATGAAAGATAGCTTAGGTATTACCGATGCGCTAGAAGAGCAAATGTCGGCAATTGTTGGTACTTATCAATGTGAATGGAAAACGACTTTGGAAGATCCTGAAGCATTAAAGCGTTTCCAACCTTTTGTTAACTCAGACAAAGCTGATACTAATATCCAGTTTGTTACTGAACGAGATCAAATTCGTCCGGCACGTGGCGAAGAGAAAATTGCCGTAACATTCATTGATGCTACGGAAAAAGAAGCCGTAGCAGAAGAAGCTTAAGAGGAGCAAAACAAAATGACTACATCAAATACAGCAAAAACATGGCGCACAATTTGTGACTCAAGTGACTTAGTAAAAGATTCAGGCATCTGTGCCCTCATTGCAAATGAGCAAGGAAGTGACGAGCAAATTGCTATTTTTCACTTGCCCAACAGCGAAGAGAAAATATATGCCGTTGGTAACTATGATCCTATCGGTAAAGCCAATGTACTTTATCGTGGCATTGTCGGCTGTATTGCCGATGAGCCTGTGGTTGCTTCGCCATTATACAAGCAGCATTTTTCGTTAAAAACAGGGCAATGTCTGCAAGAAGAGCAGAGTATATCTGTTTACGATATTCGTATTGAAAATGAGCAAGTGCAAGTTTTTTACTAGGGCGAAATAGCTGAACCTCAATCTATAAGGTTGATGTTGGCTAAAATAGAGTGACTCCATAATACTCTTTAATCTTTTTATCTTTAAAGCTAGTCGTCAATTACGGCTAGTTTTAAGGTAATAAGGGCCCTCGCGCCACCTTGCGTGTAAATACCCAGTATAAAAATATCGTTTAGGAATTCAATATGAGTACATCAATATCCGCATCTTCGCTTGCACCATTATTTCAAGTGGCAGGAAGTGAACCATCTCTTATCCAAAGTACTTGCGCTTATTGTGGCGTTGGTTGTGGGGTTGATATTGGCGTAGCCGATGGTAAAGCGACATCATTAACGGGCTCAGCTGATCATCCAGCAAACTATGGCAAGTTATGTGTTAAAGGCAGTAACTTACTTAATACCATAGATTTAACGAATCGTTTGTTAGTGCCTGAAATTTCAGGCGAGCAGGTTAGCTGGAAGCAAGCTACTGATTACGTGGCGGAACAATTTAACGATATTATTAAAAAGCATAGTAAAGACGCGGTGGCATTTTATGTTTCTGGTCAGTTATTGACTGAAGACTATTATATTGCCAATAAATTGATGAAAGGTTATATCGGCTCAGGCAATATCGATACTAACTCACGATTATGCATGTCGTCAGCCGTTTCTGCATATAAACGTGCTTTTGGTGAAGACGTAGTTCCTTGTACTTATCAAGATCTTGAGCAAACTGACTTGTTATTGCTGACTGGCTCTAATGCTGCCTGGACACATCCAGTGTTGTATCAACGTATTGAGCGTGCTAAAAAAATTAATCCAGCAATGAAAGTTGTAGTGATTGATCCAAGAAAAACGGCGACTTGCGAACTAGCCGACAATTTTATTCAATTAAAGCCGGGTACTGATGCTGCGTTTTTTAACGGCTTATTAAATTATTTGAGTGAAAATGAGGGTTTAGATACAGATTATATCGCTCAAAACACCGAAGGTTTCACTGAGGCACTTAAACAGGCTGCAGCTTGGTCAGTAGCCAAAGTAGCTGAATATTGTCAAGTGAACGAGCTTGAACTAGCTACTGTTTATCAACTGTTTTGCCAGAGTAAAAAGGCAGTGACTTTCTATTCTATGGGCGTTAATCAATCTTCTTCGGGCGTAGATAAGTGCCAAAGCATTATTAATTGTCATCTTGCTAGCGGTAAAATCGGCAAAGTAGGTAGTGGTCCATTTTCAATTACTGGGCAGCCTAACGCTATGGGTGGTAGAGAAGTTGGTGGCTTAGCCAATCAACTAGCGGCTCATATGGATATCGATAACCCGCAGCACCAAGATACAGTGCAGCGCTTTTGGCAATCACCTACTATGGCAAATAAACAAGGTGCCAAGGCTATAGATATGTTTGACAAAATAGCCTCTGGTGAAATCAAAGCGGTATGGATAATGGCTACCAATCCTATGGTGAGCTTACCTGATCGTGATAAAATTTCCGCGGCGCTGAAAAAATGTCAGTTAGTGGTGGTATCCGATTGTGTAGAAGAAAATGATACCTTAGCGTTTGCCGACGTAAAATTACCGGCAACACCTTGGTTAGAAAAAAATGGCACAGTGACTAACTCTGAACGCCGTATTTCTCGTCAGCGTAATGCGGTTGCACCTGCAGGACAAGCCAAACATGATTGGCAAATTATCTGCGATGTTGCTCAAGCCATGGGCTTTGCTGGTTTTGATTTTAATGACGTCAGCGAGGTGTTTAAAGAACATACTCAATTAACCAGTTTTGAAAACAATGGTCAGCGTTTACTTGATCTGAGCGGTTTAAGTCAGTTAACAGCAAAAGAGTATCATGAACTAGCGCCGATTCAATGGCCGGTTAACGAGCAATACCCGCAAGGTTGTGATCGGGTTTATGCGGATGGTAAATTTAATACGGCTAGCACTAAGGCACAATTTTTCGCGGTTACGCCTCAGTTGCCGAAACAACATACTTCAGCAGAATTTCCTTTTGTGCTCAATAGCGGTCGAATGCGTGATCAATGGCATACGATGACCCGTACCGGAAAAACCAGTAAATTGTCGGCGCATACCGACAAACCTTATCTTTACCTGCACCCCGAAGATGCGAAAAAAATAGCCGTTGTTGATGGTGACATGTTGAGCATTACAGCGAGTACAGGCCAAGCGATCACCCATGTTAAGCTTGATGATAAACAACGCGCTGGTGAATGTTTTATGCCGATCCATTGGAATAAAAGTTTTGCTTCCCATGCTAATGTTAGTGCCTTGTATCAAGGTGTGGTTGACCCAATTTCAGGGCAAGCTGAATGTAAGCAGGGCGCGGTGGCGTTAACTAAAAAAATCTATCAGCAATATTTGAGTTTACATACCCTCACAGATGTAAATGAACTTGAAGTCTCGACAGACTTTTGGTTAAAAAATAAAGCCGCTTATGGCAGTGCTTATCAAACGGCCTTTGAAGATATGGTTGCAGATGCTTTGTTATGGTGTCAGCAAGCGACTAAGTTATCGGGAGAGTGGTTGCAATTTAATCAAGACGACCAGTCTTATATCGTCTGTTTGCAAGCAGGAAAATTAGTCGCCTTAGCTTACTTTTCGAAAGAATGGCCTGAGCTTGAAACCAGCTGGCTTGAACACGTTTTCAGTACTGAAACTTTAGACTTTGCTACCATACAATCTCTGTTACTGGGCATTGCCAGTGAAGAGTTTAACCAAGGCAAGCAAATATGTAGCTGTTTTGGTGTTGGTGAAAAAACTATCAAAGAAGCTATCGCACAAGGTTGTGGCAGCGTTGATAAATTAGGTGAAAAACTACAATGCGGTACTAAGTGTGGTTCATGTAAACCTGAGTTGGCTAGTTTAATTCGCCAACACGAAATAGCTGTAGTAGTAGTCTAACCTAGATTCTCTTACTCGGCGTAGCGTAAAGCGCCTCTGTGCTCTCGGTAGTTATTGTTTTGTCTATTTAAGTCGAGAGCAACAAATTATAAATCGCTTATTGTACTCTATTCATGTTTTAGTTAAGCTAGCGCACTAGTAAAACATAGGGTAACTTGGTTACAATACGCGCTCTTAAATATGCTCAATGAATGGATTTATCATGTCACTTTCTGTCGTTATTCTTGCCGCGGGTAAAGGTACCCGTATGCGCTCTTCCTTACCAAAAGTGCTACATCCAGTAGCTGACAAGCCTATGGTTGGTCATGTTATAGATAGTGCTCGCCAACTCGGCGCAAGCAATATTTATGTGGTTTATGGTTTTGGTGGTGATGCATTAAAGGCAGCGCTTACTGAAGGAAAGAGCAGCGACGATTTAACCTTTGTTGAACAAGTAGAGCAACTTGGTACCGGCCATGCGGTTGATCAAGCTTCGCCATTTCTAACTGATGATGAAGACGTCTTGGTATTATACGGTGACGTGCCATTAACCAAAGTTTCTACCTTAGAAAGCTTATTAGCGGCAAAACCAGCGGATGGCATGGCGCTATTAACGGTGCATTTAGCTAACCCTATGGGTTATGGCCGTATTGTTCGTCAAGAAATTTCTGGTCAGCAACAAGTTGTCGGTATTATTGAGCAAAAAGATGCCAGTGCAGAGCAATTAAAAATTAATGAAGCCAATACCGGTATTTTATTAGCTAATGGCGGCGATTTAAAACGTTGGTTAAGTAATTTATCAAGTGATAATGCCCAAGGTGAATACTACCTTACTGATATTATTGCTTCTGCCCATGGTGAAGGCAAAGTAATTAATACCGCACATCCTGAGACTGAAATTGAAGTAGAAGGCGCGAATAATCGTGTGCAACTAGCAGGACTAGAACGAGCTTATCAAGCACGCATTGCCGAAGAACTAATGATTGCGGGCGCAAGTCTACGTGACCCTGCTCGCATTGACGTTCGTGGCAAGTTAACTACAGGTACTGAAGTCAGTATAGATGTAAATTGTATTTTTGAAGGCACGGTAACTTTAGCTGATAACGTACTGGTTGGCGCCAACTGTATAATTAAAAATAGTGTTATTGGCGAAGGTGTTGAAATTAAGCCAAATAGTATTATTGAAGATGCAGTAATTGAAGCTAACTGCTCGGTTGGTCCTTTTGCTCGTATCCGCCCTGGTTCGGTTATGAAACAAGACTCGCATATTGGTAATTTTGTTGAAATGAAAAATACTACCTTAGGCGAAGGTTCTAAAGCGGGACACTTAAGTTATCTTGGTAATGCTGAAATTGGCGCTAAGGTTAATATTGGTGCAGGAACAATTACCTGTAACTATGATGGCGTAAATAAATCAACGACAACCATTGGTGACAATGCTTTTATCGGTTCAAATAGCTCTTTGGTTGCTCCGGTAACTATTGGCGCTTCAGCGACAACAGGCGCTGGCTCAGTAATCACCAAAGAAGTAGCAGAAAGCGAGTTAGCCCTTGGACGCGCTAAGCAGCGTAACCTTAGCGGCTGGCAACGACCAGTGAAGAAAAGCTAATTAGCTTAATCACACAATACTTTACAAAAGCGCTATTTATAGCGCTTTTTTTGTACCAAAAAATTGGTTGAAAAAGATCAAAAGTTACAGTAAAAATTGCATTAACTTTCGAAATGAAACATAATGGCGTCAATATCGAAACTAAATGGTTTTATCGTGAATGTTTCGAAAGCTTATTACGGATTATTTAGTAAAGTACTCTTTAGTAAAATAACCTCCAATTTCAAGTAACTATTACACTTATGTCTAAAAGAAATACACAACAACGTCGTCATAATATAATTGCCGACTTAAATGCGCAGGGCGAAGTCAGTGTTGATAGCTTAGCCAAGCAATTTGATACCTCTGAAGTTACCATTCGAAAAGATCTTGCGGCACTAGAAAATAGTGGCTTATTGTTAAGACGTTATGGTGGCGCAGTTGCCTTGCCAAGTGAGATTACCGAAGTAAAGCCTGAGCAACTGTCTCAGCAAAAATTAAGAATTGCCAAACAAGCGGCAATGTTAATTCGTGACCATAACCGCATCATCATAGATAGCGGTCAAACCACATCAGCACTGGTTAGTGAACTAGCCCATAAAAAAGGCTTAGTGGTAATGACCAATGCCTTGAGCATTGCTAACGAAATTCACGCGTTAGAAAACGAACCTACATTATTGATGACCGGTGGCACTTGGGATGCTAACTCTGAAGCTTTTCAGGGACAAGTTGCTGAGCAAGTATTACGTTCATATGATTTTGACCAGTTATTTATTGGCGCCGATGGCATAGATATTACTCGCGGCACCACTACCTTTAACGAATTAATTGGCTTAAGTCGGGTAATGGCAGAAGTGGCTCGTGAAGTTATTGTGATGGTAGAGTCAGCAAAAATAATGAAAAAAATACCCAATTTAGAGCTAACTTGGCAGCAGATTCATACGGTGATCACAGATGATGGTCTTTCTGATGAAATGCGAATAGCCTTAAGCGATCAAGGCGTAAATTTAATTATCGCTAAAGCTTAAATAGCTAACCTATATAAATTAAGTGCATCGGTTTTTAAAATACAAATGCACAATAAATAACGTAAAAAATAAGGAAGAAGATTATGTGTGGCATAGTCGGCGCAGTCGCCCAACGTGATGTAGCAGATATTTTAGTAGAAGGTTTAAAGCGATTAGAATATCGCGGTTACGACTCTGCTGGTGTAGCAATTATCGATAATAATAGTGAATTATTATCGGCAAAACGTTTAG
>Ga0209291_1001107_pt1 | contig 24692 bp, 17 predicted proteins | sample GOMGulsemesocosm_FD_184633 | JGI IMG/M metagenome (GOLD analysis project Ga0209291, IMG submission 184633) | Methane-oxidizing microbial communities from mesocosms in the Gulf of Mexico - GOM9B Gulf of Mexico (SPAdes) (version 2) | ecosystem: Environmental > Aquatic > Marine > Cold seeps...
TTTTTTGTGTCTGGGATATAGGTTCTAAGCTAAAAGCTAAAAGCTAAAAGCTAGTTAAACAAGTCGTCAGTTGTTGAATCGTTAATCTCAGCGCTTTGTGCTGCTAATCGCTGTGCATCTTCCGATTTTATTATCTCATTTACAGATCCACTGCCGCGAGTTCTCAGGCCTGTTTTTCCATCTATCCTTACATCGACTAGCCCAGCGGGTCTTTTTAGTGGCGCTTCCGGCTTGTCGGCTAAGGTTTCTTTCATGAAATCTATCCATATAGGAAGTGCTGCAGTGCCGCCGAATTCTCTTTTTCCCAATGGTGCGGGAATGTCATAACCCACCCAAGCTGTCGCGACAATTTCACTGTTAAAACCAGTGAACCAGGCGTCTCTTTGTAGGTTTGTTGTACCTGTTTTTCCAGCGAGGTCTGAGCGTTTTAATACCCGTGCTTTTGTTGCAGTACCGCGCCGTATTACGTCTTTTAAGATGCTGTAAATAACGTAGCTATCTCTTGCATCTATGATTCTGGGCGCTTCTACGTAATCTTGCTGTAGGTTTTCTGCGTTGCCTTGTATTACTGTGCGCGGCTTTTCTTGAAAGACCAGTTCTCCTGCTTGATTGGTGATATGGTCAATAAAGAAAGTGTCAATTCTATAGCCGCCGTTGGCGATGGGTCCGTATCCGCCTATTAAGTCAAGCGGCGTCATGTCTGCGGCGCCGAGTGATAGCGATAGGTTTTGCGGCAGTTGCTCACGTTTAAAGCCAAATCTAGTGAGGTAGTCTAAGGCATTATCGATGCCTATTGCTCTTAGTAGTCTGATAGAGACTAAGTTTCTAGATTTGTAGAGTCCTACTCTAAGTCGCGTTGGGCCGTAAAATTTTCTGGAGGAGTTTTCGGGGCGCCAATTAGCTTCTAAGCTCGCGCCTTGCAAGACGATAGGGGCATCATTAATAGTCGTTGCAGCGGTATATCCAGCTTCTAAAGCTGCGCCGTAAATGAACGGTTTTAAATTGGATCCAGGTTGCCTTAGTGCTTGGGTTGCGCGGTTGAATTTGTTATGGCTAAAGCTGAAACCACCAACGAGGGAAAGCACTGCACCATTATTGGGTGCCATCGCTACCATTGCTCCTTGTACTTTAGGGATTTGGCTCAAGCCCCAGTATTGATTTTGCTCCTTTTCATCTGTTTCCGCTTTGATGCGAATGAGGTCTCCGACTTTCAATATGTTGGCAGTGCTTTTGGGGGCGGGGCCCATGCTATTGACGCTTTTGAACTGACGAGCCCAAGAAAGACCTTTCCAAGGGATAGTGATGCTCTCTCCGTTTTTTCTCAGTACGGTTGCGGTTTTTTCTTCCAGTTGCGTCACTAGTGCTGGCTCGACTCCTGCGTGAGTGGTAACACTTTTAAGTAGTTTTATTTGCTCTTTGGTGTCTAGCTCTTGAATATCATAATGATTTTCTGCACCTCTGTATCCATGACGTTTAACATAGGCGAGTAAACCATTTTGTACCGCTTTATTGGCAGAGCGCTGCATTTTGCTATCAATAGTCGTAATAACGTTAAAGCCATCGGTGTAAAGTTTGTCGCCGTATTGTTCGTATAAAGTTTTGCGTACCATCTCAGCAATGTAAGGGGCATAAAGTTCTACATCTGCAGTGTGGTAGTACGCGGTGACAGGTTGAGCAGTTGCTTGATCATGCTGTGCTTGTGTAATGTAATCTAGCCCTAGCATTCTGCCGATTATCCAGTTTCTGCGTTCAATTGCGCGACTCGGGTTAGTAATAGGATTGAAAGCGGAGGGGGCCTTTGGCAGCCCGGCAATCATTGCTAGTTGCGCTAAATTGATGTCGTTAATGTCTTTACCGTAGTAAACAAAAGCAGCAGCTTGAATGCCGTATGAACGGTGTCCTAAATAAATTTTGTTGATGTAAAGCTCAAATATTTCTTTTTTTGCTAAAGAGTTTTCAATTTTAAGTGCCAGTAGAATTTCGCTAAATTTGCGCGAGAAAGACTTTTCACGGGTTAGAAAGAAGTTCTTGGCGACTTGCATCGTTATTGTTGAGCCACCGCCCTGTTTTTTGCCCGTCGTCGCCAGTTGTACAACAGCTCTAGCTAAGCCTTTTATATCGACGCCGTTGTGTTCAAAAAAGCGAGAATCCTCTGCAGCTTGAAGAGCTTTTACGAACTGTGTTGGTATTTGATCAAAAGAAATAGGGGTTCTTCTCTTTTCGCCAAACTCTGCGATAAGTTTTTGGTCTTTGGAATATACTTTGAGCGGTGTCTGGAACTGTACTTCTCGAAGGGTTTCGACGTCGGGAAGTGTAGGAGAAAAATAAAGGTATAAACCGACCATGCTGATAGTGCCAATAATCATGCCTAAAACCGCTATAGATAGGATAAATTGGAAGAGATATTTTATGGCTCGCATGTACAACCTTTATGTGGAATGAATTAAGCAGAGAAAAATAAGTCGCTAGTATATAGATTGCTTATATTTTGCACCAGTGTCGATTGCTAAAGACTTTTAGCTTAGAAAGTAGTGAGTGAGTCTGCAGGTGAGCCTATGGATAGCTTAGCGGTTAAATTAACGCAAGCATGCGAAGGAATGTGTAGTCCTATATAAACGTTCTGATAAAGGAGTTTAGCACATGGGGATAGACCCATAAGGTGTATGGGATGCTGGTGCTCTATTAGTTAATGATTTATACCAGGCAACAAAGCTGCTTGATATCGTGCATTTGCTAAACAATTACCTCAATCATAAACAATTTTGTGCGCCAGAACTGCTTGGGGCTTATTCTCAGCTCCTTAGTATCCTTATTGCTAGTAGAGAGACTGCGGGCTTAATATGCTTTGGATTTTGAAGCTCAATTTAGTTTGTGATTAAACAGATTAAGGTTATCAAATGCTTACAATGTGTCTGTGATATGCAGCATGAATAACTTTCGCTTTGATTAATTAGTCAAAAAAGCTTTAGTGAATTTGTGATTAATGCTTTAATGTTGCCAGCTACAAGTACTGGTTTTAAAAAAATAAATAACTATTGAACTTCACTCGAATAACTATATTGGTTAAAACCGTCTACAATTATAGTGTTAGTTCATTTAGTAAAAGGATGTATCAGTTGTTTGGACTTTTTAATAAAAAAACATCTACTTTAGTAGGGGTTGATATAGGCTCCTCAGCTGTAAAGCTAGTTGTCCTCTCTCGTGATAAAAGGGACATTCTATTAGACTCATACGCTGTAGTTGGTTTGCCACCCTCAGTCATCGTTGATGGCCACATACAAGAGCTTGGTGTAGTCGCTGATGCCATAGAAAAGGGGGTTAAAATATGTGGTTCAAAGCTCAATAACGCTATCACCTCTGTACCATCTTCTGCGGTTATTATTAAACATTTGGATTTATCAAACGCTTTTACTGAGGCGGAACTCGAAGATCAAATTAAAATTGAAGCGGATCAGTTTATTCCCTACCCCTTAGATGAAGTTGCTATAGATTTTGAAGTACAAGGTGTGCATCCGGCCAATCCCGACTTAAATAAAATTTTGTTAGTCGCCTGTCGTAATAATGATGTCCTACAGCGCGAGGCTTCAGTGAACTCTTCCGGTTTGAAATGTGATGTCGTAGATGTTGATACATTTGCAATAGAAAGGCTGTTGTCTTTTGTTAATAAAGATGAGTTTGCTGCAGATGAATTAGTTGCCTCTATTGATATCGGCGCTTCAACGATGACTCTCAATGTCATGCATCAAGGTTCTATTATCTATAATAGAGAACAAGGTTTTGGCAGCAATGAATTGACTAATTCAATTCATGTGCAATGTGGTATGTCGATAGAAGAGGTGGAGCAATCATTCCGTCTGAATGAAATAAGCATGGAAATTGAGGCGATGCTGATAGAGCCTTTTAGAGATACGATAGTGCAACAAATAAGTCGATCTCTACAGTTTTACTATTCATCTAATGTGCAAAACCAACTTGCCAAAATATATCTTAGTGGCGGGTGCTCGTCTATTAAAGGCTTGGTGGAGTTGCTAGAAGAAGAACTTGGCATTGCTATTGAATTAACCAATCCATTTTCTAATATGCGTGTCCAGGCGAAAATAAATAAAGATAGATTGAATAAAGACGCGCCTGTTTTGGTAAAAGCTTGTGGTTTGGCTCTCAGATTTTTTGATGAATAGGTAGATCATGGTAAAAATTAATTTAAGAGCATGGAGAGAGGAGCGCAATGAAGAAGCTCAAAAGGCTTTTTCCACGCGTTTATTGCTAACGGCTATCTTAGCGGGCGTGGTTGTTTTTGCACTCGGCGAGTATATTGATATTCAAGCTCAGCGACAAAATGTGCGAAACACTTTTTTGCAGAGTGAAATTAATCAATTGAAAACTAAGATTAAGGAAATAGAAAACTTAAAAAAGCTTAAAGAAAGACGTTTGGCTAGACTAAACACTATTCAAACTTTGCAGGGGAATAGGCCACTAATAGTGCGTTACTTTGACGAGTTAATTCGTGTTTTGCCTGAGGAGTTATATTATACCTCTTTGGTTCGCAGTGGGGATAAATTGACCGTTAATGGGTTGGCAAATCGCAACCAAGATGTTTCTCAGTTGATGCGCAGCTTAAATAGCTCAGTATGGTTTGGAGAACCTAATTTGACCAAAGTAGGTGCCAGTGCGTCCAGTCGCAGTTTTAATCTCGATGTGCAATTGTTGAAGGGGCGTACCGGTGATTGATACCATTAAAAACTCGTTCAAAGGCTTTGATCCGAATAACTTAGATTTAGCAGCAGCGGGCGCATGGCCTGTGGGTGTTAAAGTTATCACCTATTTGTTGTTATTTGTTGGGGTTATTTATCTCGGGGTGCACTTTTATACGAGTGACAAAGAGAAAATACTGCAAAGTAAAATCAGGGTGGAGAGTAAGCTTAAAACAGAATATTCATCGGTGTCTAATCAGGTTGCTAACTTGGCGGGGTTACGTAAACAGATGGCGGATGTTGAAGAGCAATTTAAAGAGATTAAACGTCAATTACCCACGAAAAAAGAAGTGCCCGGTTTGCTTGAGGATATTACCAATATTGGTATTGCTTCTGGATTGGTAATTAATTCACTGGTTTTACAGGCGGAGCGGAAGGATAAATATTATATTGAATTGCCTATCCATATCTCAGCACAAGGCAGTTACCATCAAGTGGGAAATTTTGTCAGTGGTATTGCTGCTATTAAGCGGATCGTAACTTTGCATAATTTTAATTTGACCCCAACCGCGGCGGGTATGTTGAACATAACAATAACAGCAAAAACTTATCGGAATGATGATGATTAACTGGGCTTCACTCAAAGCATTATTGGTATCCGCCTCGCTGCTAGTTTCGCTCACAGGCTGTGTATGGATCGAGGGTACAGAAGATTTGGTTAAATATGTCGCAGAAGTGCAGGCGAGACCATCGCGGCCAATTAAACCTCTACCTGAATTTGAAGCTTATGAAGCGTTTGTCTATGAAGGAACATCATTAAGAAACCCGTTTCTAGCCGTAGTGAAGTTTGTCGCTGACGACGATGCTGATGGGTTGGCTCTTCAGGTTGACCCGGGTAATACGCCAGAGCCGAATGAAGAGCGCATTAAAGATTATCTGGAAAGTTATGCAATTAAAAATTTGTCTATGGTGGGCACTATTAGTAAAGGAGTAGGTCAAGATTGGGCTTTAATTGTCGATCCAAATGGAGAAATTCATAGAGTCGCAGCGGGTGCCTATATGGGGCTTGATCATGGGAGTGTGATAAAAGTGACGGCTAATAAAATAAAATTAATAGAGACAATATCCAATGGTAGGGGTGGATGGATTACCAGGCCTCGAAGTATTGAACTCGTCGAGTCAAAGAGGCCGTAAGGAGAAGTATGTTCATTAAAATAAACTGTCTATCAGTGCAAGGATTGCGCTTCTATAATAAGAGGCTTGGATCGCTAATATTGCTTGCCAGCCTACTTTTAAGTTCTAGTGCCTGGGCTCAAAATATACTACTACTTGATTTTGATGTGCGTAAGCTTAGCGCGGGCAAAGTTGAGTTGAAAATAAATTTTGATGCGCCGCCGCCAGTACCAACCGCTTTTGTACTTAAAAGCCCAGATAGAGTGCTTGTTGATATGTGGGGAGTTGAGAACGGCTCGTCAAAGCAAAAAGTTGATATCCATTTGGAAGAGCTTAGGTCTATTGAGTTAGTACAAGTAAAAGGTCGTTTAAGATTAGTGGCAAATTTAAATAGTATCAGTAACTATAGCTCCTATGCAGAGGAGAACTCTTTATTTATCGTGCTTGATGCGAATGAACTTGAAAGTGCTGATACTAGTCTGGGAGGTGTAGCTCAGAGTACACCTGCAATGCCAAGAATTTCTGATGACCCACTGATTAAACGCACCAAAGTGCAAGGGATAGATTTTGAGCGAGCCGAAAATGGTATAGGTCGAGTTAAAATTAAATTATCAGACGGTAAAGCTGGCATAGAAGTGATAGAAGAGGGCAGTAATGTGCTGGTCAACTTAACCGGCGCTTTGTTGTCTGATCAACTCAATAATAGGCTTGATGTACAAGATTTTAATACCCCAGTTATGTTCATTGATACCTTTTCTCAAGGGCAGAACGCTGGTGTTTTGATTAAGCCTAATGCTAAGCCCTATCAATTTAAATCCTACCAAGTAGGGCGTGAACTGATTGTTGATTTTTGGCCGAAAAAGCGTGCCTCACGCAGTGCCAAAACAAATAAAGCAACCGCCAAAAGAAAGGCGTTTACCGGTGAGAAGATTGACCTAAATTTTCAAAATGTCAGCATAAGGTCGGTATTGCAAATTATTGCTGAGGTCGCCCAGAAGAACTTGGTAGTAGATGATAGCGTAGCAGGGACTATTACCTTGCGCCTGCAAGGAGTACCGTGGGATCAAGCATTAGATTTAGTGCTTAAAACCCGAGGGCTCGATAAACGTTTAGTGGGTAATGTGCTCTTGGTTGCTCCGGCTGAAAAGCTAGCAGAGCGTGAGCGTATTGAGCTTGAAGGTCAAAAGCAGGTAGAAGAGCTATTGCCGATCGAAACCGATTTCATTCAAGTGAATTATCGTAAATCATCTGAAATGAAAGCGCGCCTTGAAGAGGCGAGTTTAATATCCAAGCGAGGTTTTGTTTTAGCGGACGATGCTACCAATGTTTTAATGGTGCGTGAGACAGAAAAACAACTGGCGGTGATTCGTAATACTCTGACAAAATTTGATGTTGCTGTTTCGCAGATAATGATTGAAGCTAAGTTAGTGGTTGCGACCAATGACATTAGTAAAGAGCTAGGCGTGCGCTGGGGACTTGGTTACAGCGATGAAAAGTTTGGTATTAGTGGCGGAGCAGACGGCTCTGTTGGATCTATTACAGGAACAGCGCCACTAGCGGTTGATTTAGGAGTAACAGCTCAATCGGCACTTCGTTTGGGTTATATCAGTCAAAATGGTGTGCAACTGGGAGCTGAAATATCAGCGTTAAGTTCAACAGGTGATGCGGAAATTGTTTCCCAACCTAAGGTCATTACTACCAATGGGCAGAGCGCTGAAATTGAGTCAGGGCAAGAGTTACCTTATGTGGTAGTCAATGATGGCACGCCTACTATTGAATTTAAAGATGTAGTGTTGTCGCTAAAAGTGACGCCGCAAATAACGCCAGGTGATAGAGTGGCCTTGGAGTTGGAGCTGACACAAGATTCGGTCGGTTCTGTTTTGCCCAATGGCGAGGTCAGTATCAATAAAAATTTCTTAAAAACATCCGTGATCGTTAAAGATAATGATACTATTGTATTAGGCGGTGTTTATCGTAACGAGATAACCAATTCAATTGCCAAAACTCCAGTACTTGGGGATTTGCCTATGATTGGTGCTCTTTTTCGTCAAACGCGAAAGAGTGAAACCAAAAATGAGTTACTCATCTTTATAACACCTAAACTTATTCGAGAAAGTTTGAATATTAATTAAGGTTTAGATTGAACATATACCTCGTCGGCCCGATGGGCGCCGGAAAAAGCACAATTGGTTTATTGCTTTCCAAAGAACTTAATTCCCCTTTTCATGATATCGATAAAGTCATCGAAGAAAGAGCTGGTGCAAATATCCCTTGGATTTTTGATATTGAAGGTGAGCAGGGCTTTCGTTTGCGTGAAGAGCAAACAATTGATGAAATCACCAGCCTTAACCACTGTATTGTAGCCACAGGCGGGGGCGCAGTTCTTCGCCAACAAAACCGCACAAACTTAGCTGCCAGAGGTTTTGTCGTCTATCTGAAAACCACCATAGACCAGCAATTAGAGCGTACTGCCAAAGATAAGAATAGGCCGTTATTACAAGCGGACTCTCCCCGTGAGGTGTTGACCTCCTTGATGAAAATTAGAGAGCCTCTCTATAACGAGATTGCCGATTTAATTATTCAGACAGACAAGCGTCATCCACGAGCCGTTGTCACTGAAATCATTAAAAAAATCCAAGACAATAACATACTCAATTAAACTGACTCTTACTGGTTATTTGTAAATCTAAACTGTATTCTTCAGTTTGATAGGGATGAATTTGGCGAAACCTAAATAATGATGGGTTTCAATTGGTTTTAAAATAATCATTCACAGTCATATTTTATTAGCAGAATTATGCGTTATCTTAAATTCGCTAACATATACAGTATTGGAGATAGAGATTGAACTCTTTAAGAGTCGAGCTTGGTGATCGTAGTTACCCTATATTTGTAGGTTCAGGCGTTTTGCAGCAATGTGATTTAGCAAGTTACATCAAGTCAAAACAAGTGATGATAGTCACAAATGAAACAATAGCACCGCATTATCTTGATGATTTAACCAAGATGCTAGTGGGCTTTGATGTAAAAAATGTGATTTTGCCGGACGGCGAGCAGTATAAAACGTTAGAGTATGTTAATCGTATTTTTGATGAATTATTAAGTTCAAGGCAAAACCGTAATACAACTTTAATTGCGTTAGGTGGCGGTGTGGTGGGAGATATGACCGGGTTTGCTGCAGCTTCTTATCAGCGCGGTGTGAATTTTATTCAAATACCAACGACTATCCTCTCTCAAGTAGATTCATCGGTTGGTGGTAAAACAGGGGTTAATCATCCTCTGGGAAAAAATATGATTGGTGCTTTTTACCAGCCACAGTTGGTCATTGCTGACATCAACTACTTTCAAACCTTGGCGCAAAGAGAAGTCGCGGCAGGCATTGCTGAAATTATTAAATATGGTCTAATTTACGATGCTGAATTTTTTGTATGGTTAGAGCAAAATATTGAATTACTGGTCGCTAAAGATGAAAAAGCACTTTGTTATGCCATAATGCGCTCGTGTGAAATCAAGGCAGAAGTTGTCGCTAAAGATGAAACAGAGCAAGGCATTAGAGCTTGGCTTAATTTAGGGCATACCTTTGGGCATGCTATTGAAACGCATCAAGGTTATGGTAACTGGCTGCATGGTGAGGCTGTCGCTGCGGGTACGGTGATGGCTTTAGATCTTTCTTGCCGCTTAGGTTGGATAGATAATGTGCTGCTTGAAAGGGCAAAAGCACTGTTTATTGCCTGTGACTTACCTATCTTGCCACCGCGTGAGATGAGTATTGAAGCATTTATCGATTTAATGAGTGTCGATAAAAAAGTACTCGATGGTAGTATCCGATTGGTATTAATAGAGCAACTAGGTAGAGCAACAGTGACGGATCAGTTTGATAGTGCGCTGCTTAAACAAACATTAGCAATTGGTAACGCAGTTACCGATATATAGTTTAAAAGGAAACGGTTCAATGTCAGATAATTTGTATTTCGAGCCTCCCTCGAGATTGCAGTTAGTAGATAAACTTACGCACTTGCTCCGTTTCTCAAATGTTTTCATGATGTTAGCTGGTCCTGTTGGCGCGGGCGTCACAACTGTTGCCAAGCAACTTCACCAACAAGTCGCTGAAAGTGATGTCTATATACTACCCCTAGAAATCAACAGCGCGACTAATTTAGACAAGTTATTGCAGTTATTAAATGGCGCAATCGACCAAGTTTTTTCTAGCGACGATGAAGTCGATCCGGATTTACTGAGAGCCTTCCAGCAAAAAATAGATGGCTTAGCAAAGTTAAAGCGTAAAATTTTACTCTCTATTGATAATGCCGATTTTTTGCAAGATGAAGCATTACAAAGTTTACTGAATTTGATTCAGGCCAGTCAAAATGAAATCAGTATCTTACTGGGTGGCTCAACGGATTTGGTCTCTAGAGTATCAACACAAGTTGCCGATCCGACGCTTGCGGAAATAGTTCATCACGAAATCATTAGTCCTTTTAGCCGCTTAGAAACGGAAGAATTCATACAGTTAAGCTTTGTTCGTGGTAGTGATTTTAGCGCTAAACAATTCACTGATATTTATTTGAAATCGCAAGGTTACCCAGGATTAATTTTGCAACTGACTAATGAGATGATCAAGTCGGGGAAAATAATCCTCAATGGTAAAAACAAAATACTGCCTGTACCGCACATAATTGGCATAGCAGTATTATTAACCGCTATCGTAACTGTCTCGTCATGGCAGTATTTTTCTGATGAGACGCTATTGGAAGAGGGCGAGGTAAACAATAAAAATCTAGCGTTGACTATTCTCAATGATGAGGGGGTTGTCACCCCTCAAGTTATCGTAAACGAGCTAGAGCAGCACGGTGAAAGAGCACAGGAATTACAACAGGAAATAGCTAATTTAGCGGGTAAAATCGAAGCGCAGGAGTTATTGATTGAGACTGTTCGTGAAGAGTCTAATGCAACAGAAACGGAGCCAGGAACAGCGATAGAAATTACTCTACCTTTAGGTCAAATCAAAGAGGTTACGACATCATCAGCTACTGATGTTGAATTACTTGACCAGATGGAGGTTACAGAGCAAATGCAGTCTTTAGCTTTAGGGGTTGATGAACAAGAAGATCTCGATCAGGCTAATGCTTCCACAATCAGCGAGGTAGGCACCGCTATGGCTGAAACTGTCGAAGATAAGGGTGTAGAGCTGGTTATAGAAGAACCGATAGTTACTGTTAAAAAGAATGAAAGCCAAGTCGTGATTGCTGTAGATAAAGATTTAAATCCGCCGTCATTAGCGCCTTTAACAACAACGCCTGCTGTTGAGGTAGTCATTAAACAGCCTGAGCCTGTAGTTGTTATAGAGACTCAGAAAAGTGTAGAGCAAAGTTTAATCGAGCTTACCGCAGAGCTGCAAAAAAATATTGTCGCTAGTACGTTAGAGGTCTCGGAGCAAGCTGCAGTGCGCTCTGTTGTTGTTCAAGAAAATAGTATTAGTACTGCTGCGCCGCCAGAAAAAGCGCCTGCTAAGCCGCTGGCGGTGATTAACAGTAGAGAAGAAGTTATTATCAATAGACAGGTAGAGCACTCTAGTACAAGACTCGATCAGCAATCGGTAAAGTCTTGGCCTGACAGTGGCTTTACCTTGCAGTTGCTAGGTACCCGTTCACAAGCTGGAATTACCAAGTTTCTAACCAGTATGCCCAATAGTGAGAAAATGCGACACTTCACGACTACACTAAAAGGTAAGCCTTGGCATGTGGTTGTTTACGGGCAGTACCCAAGCAGGGCAAGGGCTAGCGCTGCCAAAAGTATTTTACCGGCGAAACTAAAAGCCTTGAAACCTTGGGTGAAAAGTATAAAAAGCCTAAAAAGCGACATTAATAAATAGTGTGAATTCGCTGGTTCGTAGTTAAAAGTTCTTAAAATGCAAGAATATGCGAGATATGTTGTCGTTTATCGGCGCTATCTTCGCATATAAATTGTCCCTACCTCTATAGATGTGTACACTGGCCGTCCCCTTTCAATCGATAAATATAGGTTGATAATAATATAATAATACAATAAGGGGTTGATTTTTAAGAACTTATTGAGTGTATTATATTTATGAGTGTAGGTCTTTATCGCGCGGATGAATTCAAGGATAACTGTGGCTTCGGGCTAATGGCCCACCTTGAAGGACGCGCTAGCCACGAACTATTAGAAAAAGCCATAGAAGCATTAGTTTGCATGACCCACCGTGGTGGTATTGCTGCTGATGGAAAAACCGGAGACGGTTGTGGGTTACTTTTACAAATTCCAGATACTTTCTTGCGAACAGCAGTCAGTGAAGAGTTTTCCATTAGTCTAGGCGCTCAATATGCCGTTGGTATGGTGTTCTTATCTCAAGACCCAATCAAGGCTAATGCTGCCCGCGAGCAGATGAATAAAGAGTTAGCCGCACAAAACTTAGCTGTGAAAACATGGCGTGTTGTGCCGACGGATGATAGTTGCCTAGGTCCCATTGCCAAAGAGCATGAGCCGCGCATAGAGCAAGTGTTTGTTGAACCAATAGCGCTCAGTGAGCAAGAGTTTACGGTCAGTTTGTATAGTGCTAGACGTAAAACAGAGCTTGCATTAGGCCATGATAGTGACTTTTATATCTGTACGCTTTCAAACAAAGTTATCTCTTATAAAGGGTTAACAATGCCGGCAGATATTGCTACTTACTACCGTGATTTAGCGGATCCAAGGCTAGAAACGGCAGTCTGTACTTATCACCAACGTTTCTCTACTAATACGGCACCACGCTGGCCTCTTGCTCAGCCGTTTAGATTGCTTGCACACAATGGTGAAATAAACACTATTGAAGGTAATCGCAGTTGGGCGAAGGCACGCGCCAAGAAATTTGTAACGCCGCTGATTAATAATTTGGAAGAACTACAACCAATCGTCAATACGACAGGTTCAGATTCATCATCGATGGATAACATGCTGGAGTTCTTGTTGACCGGTGGCATGGATCTGTATCGCGCTGTGCGTACTATTATTCCGCCTGCGTGGCAGAACGTCGACACCATGGATACCAGCCTGCGTGCATTCTACGAGTATAACTCGATGCATATGGAACCTTGGGATGGCCCTGCTGGTATGGTTATCACCGATGGTCGTTATGCAGTGTGCATGCTTGATCGAAACGGCCTGCGCCCATCGCGCTGGGTGATTACTAAACAGGGCTACATCTGTACTGCTTCCGAAATTGGTGTATTTGATTACGCACCTGAAGATATTGTCGCGCAAGGGCGTGTTGGCCCTGGTCAAATTCTTGCAGTAGATACTCACAATGGTGAGATCTTACATACTGCAGATGTCGATAATAAGCTTAAAGTACAGCAGCCGTATAAAAAGTGGCTGCGTGATAACGCGCTGCGTTTAGAGCAGACATTTAATCTGACCGAAGAGTCGCAATCATTTAGAAAGATGACGCCTCAAGAAGTCAAAACGCACATGAAAATGTTCCAAGTCACCTTTGAAGAGCGCGATCAAATTATCCGCACTTTGGGTGAGTCTGGCATGGAAGCAATTGGTTCTATGGGTGATGACAAGCCGATGGCTGTTTTATCTAACCATGAACGCTCCCTTTACGATTACTTTAGACAGCAATTTGCGCAAGTAACTAACCCACCGATAGATCCCCTGCGCGAAGCAGTGGTGATGTCTCTGGAAACGTGTATCGGTGCCGAGCTTAATCTGTTTGAAGAAACGCCAGAACATGCAAGGCGAATCATCTTAACGACGCCGGTGCTCTCTGCGAGTAAGTTCCGTCGTTTAAGAGATAATACTTACGATGGCTTCTCGGTAGCAACGATCGATCTTAATTACAATCCAGATGAGTTATCCCTAGAGCAAGCTCTACTTGCGGCTGTGGATAACGCTGAGGCGCAAGTGCGTTCAGGCCATGTTATTATTCTCTTGTCTGATGCGCATCTGGTGCAAGGCTGTATTCCAATTCCTGCTGCCATGGCGACGGGTGCGGTACACAACCGTCTGGTAGAGCAAGGTTTACGCTGTGATTCAAACATTGTAGTGGAAACCGGTACTGTCCGAGATTCACATCAATTTGCGGTCTTGTTTGGTTTTGGTGCGACTGCTGTCTACCCCTACCTTGTCTATCGGGTATTACGTGATCTATGTGAAAGTGGTGAACTGCCGCTAGATCCACTCGATAGCCATGAGAATTACCGTAAAGGCATCAACAAAGGCTTGATGAAAATCTTGTCTAAGATGGGTATCTCGACTATCGCGAGTTATCGCGGTGCGCAGCTGTTTGAAGCGGTTGGCCTCAGTGATGAAATTACCGACCTATGTTTTAAAGGCGTTAGCAGCCGTATACAAGGCGCTAAGTTTGAAGATTTTGAAATAGATCAAAAAGTCTTAGCTAAAGAAGCGTGGTTGGCGCGTAAACCGATTAGACCGGGCGGATTGTTTAAGTACAAGTTCGACGGCGAATATCACGCTTACAACCCGGATGTAGTGACAACGATTCACCAAGCAGTAAAAACTGGCGATGCTAAGATCTATCAAAAGTATGCTGATCTGGTGAATAAGCGCACTGTTGCGACCATTCGCGACATGCTCAAACTGAGCGACTCGCAACAAGCTATTGATCTAAGTGATGTAGAACCGGTTCAAAATATTCTATCGCGCTTTGACTCTGCCGCTATGTCACTCGGTGCATTATCACCAGAAGCGCACGAAGCACTGGCAACGGCCATGAACGAGCTAGGTGGGCGTTCAAACTCAGGTGAAGGCGGGGAAGATCCTGCTCGTCACGGAACCATTAAGCGTTCTAAAATCAAGCAAATTGCCTCGGGCCGTTTTGGTGTTACGCCTGAGTATTTGATCAATGCAGATGTCATGCAGATCAAAGTTGCGCAAGGGGCTAAGCCGGGTGAAGGTGGACAGCTGCCGGGTGCTAAAGTGAATAAGTTAATCGCTAGATTGCGCTATTCAGTACCGGGCGTCACACTTATCTCGCCACCGCCACATCACGATATCTACTCGATAGAAGATTTGGCACAGCTGATTTTTGACTTAAAGCAGATCAACCCTGAAGGCTTGGTCTCGGTTAAATTAGTATCAAGACCTGGTGTTGGTACCATCGCCTGTGGTGTTGCAAAAGCTTATGCGGATTTAATAACTATCTCTGGCTATGATGGTGGTACAGCGGCATCACCGATGACGTCTATCCACCATGCAGGCTCTCCCTGGGAGCTAGGCCTATCTGATGCACATCAATCACTGCGTGGTAACCAGTTACGCGGTAAGATTCGTCTCCAGACAGATGGTGGTTTAAAAACCGGTTTAGACGTCGTTAAAGGGGCAATTTTAGGTGCTGAAAGTTTCGGCTTTGGTACTATGCCAATGGTAGCGTTAGGCTGTAAGTTCTTAAGAATTTGCCACTTAAATAACTGTGCGACTGGCGTCGCGACTCAAAATGAAGAGCTGCGCGAAGAATTTTTCCGCGGCACCGTCGACATGGTGAAGAACTTCTTTACCTTTGTTGCAGAAGAAACGCGTCAATGGATGGCATACCTAGGTGTTAGATCGCTTGAAGAGTTAGTCGGTCGTGTCGATTTACTTGATGTGATTGAAGGCAATACCAATCGTCAAAAGAATCTAGATTTGTCGAGGATCATCTGTGATGGTGGTGTGAGTCCTGACATGCCACACACTTGCCAAGTTGAGCGCAACGATCCTTATGATGCAGGTGGTTTAAACGTTGCTATGCAAGAAGCTGCAACAAGCGCTATTGAAGCTAAAGAAGGTGGTTCTTGGCAGTTTGCTATTACTAACTGTGACCGTTCAGTTGGGGCTCGAACATCGGGCATCATTGCACGTAACCACGGCGACCATGGCATGAGTAAGACGCCGATTAACTTCAAGTTCAAAGGTCATGCAGGCCAGTCTTTCGGTGTGTGGAATGCCGGTGGTCAGAACTTGTTCTTAGAAGGCGATGCCAACGACTATGTCGGTAAAGGTATGACTGGCGGTAAGATTGTTATTAAAACATTCGAAACAGCTGACATGGAATCAACGGCTATTATCGGTAACACCTGCCTATACGGAGCAACCGGTGGTAAGTTGTTTGCAGCGGGCCGCGCAGGTGAACGTTTTGCGGTGCGCAACTCAGGTGTTCACGCTGTTATTGAAGGTGCTGGAGATCACTGTTGTGAATACATGACAGGTGGTTTGGTGGTTGTTCTTGGACCAACCGGTTACAACTTTGGTGCAGGCATGACCGGTGGTTTTGCCTACGTTTATGATGCCGATAAGTCGTTTGTTGATAAATATAACAACGAGCTTGTGGATATCCAACGCATACACACTGAAGTAATGGAAGAGTACCGCAACCACTTGCGCGGGGTACTGAAAGAGTTCGTTGAAGAAACGGGCAGTGAATGGGGAAGCGAGCTGTATGAAAATCTTGAAGATTTGATACACAACTTCTGGTTGGTTAAGCCTAAGGCTGCCAGCTTAACTAAACTGCTAACCAATATGCGCGTAAGGCAGGAGTAGCTGCCGCTCAGCTGTGATTATACAGCTGTGATATATTGAGAGGGTTGCAAACAGCCCTCATCTTTAGCGAGTTAGAAGAGCGATGAGAGCTCTTAGAGGTAATAACATGTCTACGCGATTACACAATGATTTTCAATTTCTAGATTTGTCCCGTAAAGGGCCTGTCAAAGTTGAAGCCGAAGTACGCAAAGAGCGTTTCGCAGAAATATATGAGCCATTTAAGCCAGCGCGTGCGGCGAAGCAGTCACATCGCTGCCTTGAATGTGGCAACCCGTACTGCTCGTGGAAGTGCCCTGTGCATAACCACATCCCGGATTGGCTGAAACTAGTCTCTGAAGGGAATATCATTGAGGCGGTTGAGCTGTCTCACCAAACCAATTCACTGCCAGAAGTGTGTGGCCGTGTCTGCCCGCAAGATCGTCTGTGCGAAGGTGCTTGTACCCTCAATGACGGTTTTGGGGCGGTAACTATCGGATCAGTTGAGAAGTACATTACCGATACCGCGATGGCAATGGGTTGGAAACCAAATTTAGATAACGTCATACAAACCGGAAAAAAAGTCGCTGTTATTGGTGCAGGCCCCGCAGGTCTTGCCTGTGCTGATGTACTTATTCGTAACGGTGTCACGCCAGTGGTCTTTGACAAGCACCCAGAAGTGGGCGGCCTGTTAACCTTTGGTATTCCTGAGTTTAAATTAGAAAAAACAGTGATGCAGCGTCGTCGCGAAATATTTACTGAAATGGGTGTAGAGTTTAAGCTCAATACCAATGTCGGTGTCGATGTGCAGATCAGTGATTTAATTGATACTTATGATGCTGTTTTCCTCGGTATGGGTACTTACACTTACATGAAAGGTGGTTTCCCCGGTGAAGAACTAGAGGGTGTGCACGAAGCACTGCCGTATTTGATTTCAAACGCCAACCACCATTTAGGCTATGAGAAAGATCCTGCTGATTTCATCAATCTTGAGGGTAAGCGTGTGGTTGTTCTTGGTGGCGGTGACACAGCCATGGATTGTAACCGTACCGCTATTCGACAAGGTGCCCAGTCAGTGACTTGTGCCTATCGTCGCGATCGCGCCAATATGCCGGGATCAAAAAGCGAAGTCATCAACGCCAAAGAAGAAGGTGTTGTCTTTAAGTTTAATCGCCAACCGGTTGAGGTTGTCGGGGAAAACGGTAAAGTCACCGGTCTTAAAGTGGTATTGACGCAAATGGGTGAGCCCGATGAGAACGGCCGTCAACGCGCAGAAGTGGTTCAAGGATCTGAGCAAATTATCCCCGCGGATGTGATTTTGGTCGCCTTTGGTTTTAGGCCTTCCCCTGCACCTTGGATGAGCGAAATTGGGATCAATCTTGAATCTGACGGTCGAGTAGTTGCTTTGGAGAAAGGTGAGTTCGCTTTCCAAACTTCAAATCCAAAAGTGTTTGCCGGTGGCGATATGGTCAGAGGATCTGATCTTGTTGTGACAGCGATTGCCGAAGGGCGCAAAGCAGCAGAAGGGATGATGGATTATATGCAAGTGTAATCTTATCTTGATTAAAAAAGGGCGTAAGCCCTTTTTTTGTGTCTGATATAAATGCTATAACTCAAGGCAGTAAGCTAAACGTATTGAAGAACAATAACATCTATCGATAAATGGAAGTATATGAGTATGGAGGTATGTACTATTACTTGGCAGCAAACGATCCCGCTTAGACACAGTGTTTTGTGGCCAGATCAAGAGCCGGAGTTTTGCCATGTCGAGGGCGATAATGATGCACTGCATTTTGGTGTTTTTGTCGATGAAAAACTGGTGTGTGTTGCCTCAGTCTATATGTCATCAAATAAAGCGCGGTTACGAAAATTCGCCACCGTTATAGATTATCAAAACCAAGGCATCGGCTCTTTGATGCTAAGGCATATTATGAAAAACCTACAAAACTCCCCAGTAGAATATTTTTGGTGTGACGCTAGAGAATCGGCTTTAGGCTTTTATCAACGTTTTGGAATGCTTGAATGTAGTGAGCGCTTTTATAAAGCGGATGTTGCTTATTTTAGAATGGAAGTTGCATTATAAATTGATATAGGGAGAAGGGATGAGTGATGCAATAAAAGTTGAAGAATTTGCAGTAGAATTAGCTCAGGGGAGTGTCTACGTAAAGCGTTGGACACCGCAGTTAACGACATATAATGCACCGCTTATTTTACTGCATGATTCTCTAGGCTGTGTTGGATTGTGGAAAGACTTCCCTGTTATCTTAGCGACAAACTTATCCCGGCCTATTATTGCCTATGACCGGTTAGGCTTTGGAGAATCATCAGCGCGCTATGAAGTGCCTTCAATAGATTTTATTGCAGAAGAAGCAAACCAGTACTTTCCCATCATTAAAAAACATCTATCTATTCAGAACTATGTGCTTTTAGGGCATAGCGTTGGCGGAGGCATGGCAATCAACATTGCCTCGCGTGACTCAAGTTGTGAAGGTGTTGTTACTGTGTCTGCCCAGGCATTTATCGAAGCAATTACGCTAAAGGGAATAACAGATGCTAAGCATGTGTTTTCCTTGCCGGGCCAGGTGAAGCGATTGCAGAAATGGCATGGAGCCAAAGCAAATTGGGTTTTAGATGCATGGATTAGTCGATGGTTGTCTCAAGGATTTCAGGCGTGGAGTTTAAAACCATGTATTAGCGATGTGCACTGTCCTGTTTTGGCCATTCACGGAGAAAATGATGAGTATGGATCAGTTGCATTTCCTAAATTCATTGTAGAAAATACATCGGGACGTGCCCAGATATTGCTCCTCAAAAACTGTGGCCATATGCCTCATATAGAGCAGGCAGATAAAGTATTAATCGCATTGAAAGAGTTTACGCAATGCCTTGAGTAGTTAGTCTGTTTTATGTAGATATTAAGTCAGCACAATTTGTAATATCAAAGCAGTTAAAGAAAAGGATGACTAGTCTTAAAATTCAAAGGGTCTCTTAAGACCTCAGCACTTATTGGCAGTGGATAATAGCGAGAAAGTGTTCTTTATTCTTGCCGTGTGTTAACCGGAAATTAGTCATTTAGAAAGGGTGAGGTTTAATAAAATGCTAAGACAGTAACACTATCAATACTGCTGCATAATAAAAAGGAAAATGAATAGGAATGAAGCATGTGAGGCCTTCATTTGAGATGCATTAGTCGATAGCTACATCATCATGATTAGGTTTCTCCATCCCTAGGTGTCTATTTGGCTATGAGCTAGCTTACAGTGTGGTTACATAATGGATAATCAGTGTAGCTCTTTTCATCTCCGCCATAAAATGTAGCAGGATCAGCATCATTTAATGCTAGGTTTTCTCTATAGCGACGGACTAAGTCTGGATTAGCCAAAAAGGCGTACCAAATGCAACTAAGTCTACCACTTTACTATTGATGGCAGTTTACGCTTTTTGTAAATCGTAGCCGCTGTTTACCATATATGATCCTCTATACTGAGTGCGAATAGTAGAGTAATCAAGAGAACTCGATTTCTTAAGATATCGCCCTCAAGGACATGAATATAGGACAATTATCGGTCGTCTAATTACGACACTATGTATTCAAAATGTGCTTGAAATGCAGTATCAGACATAGAGTTAAAGCAGCTCTCTGGCGTTAACCGAACCCCACTCGATTTGCAGGCCAGACTTCACAGACAGCATCGAGTACTTCATTCAAACGGCGCATTCAGTTTTCAATGTTACCACCGTATCTATCTTGACGTTTATGACTGCCATCGCGTAAAAATTGATCAATGATATAGCCATTAGCACTGTGTACCTCAATTCCATCAAAGCCGGCTTTGTCTGCCATAACAGCGGCATTCTTAAACTGTTGGACTATGCTAGCGATTTCGATTGTTTGAAGAGATCTTGGTTCAACATAAGCTTGATGATCGCTGAATGTGATTGCATGTCCAGCAGGTTCTATTGCAGAAGGTGCTACTGGGACAGCATTATTAGGCAATAAGCTGGGATGCGATAAACGTCCACAATATTATCATTGAATAAATATGCGACCTCCTTGGGCATGGGGTACCTGTGTTGCTTTTCCCAGACGCTTACATGATCTTCATTAAATATTCCAGGAGTGCTCGGATAACCAATGGCTTCTGCAGAAATAGGCGCTGATTCTGAAACAATAAGCCCAGCACTGGAACGCTGGTGATAATACTTTACCATCACTGAAGTCTCTGTATTTTTCTTATCTACTCTGTTGCGAGTTAACGGCGCCATCACCTTTCTATTCGCTAATCTAAGGTCGCTTAGTTGAAAAAGGGTGAATAATTCACTGCTCATCGTGCGCTGCAAATATTATGTATCAAAGTAGGGGGGAGTTGTCGGTTTTAGGGCTTTTGTCCTAATTTATTGGTGCATTAGGGCAATGATCCTAATTGTGTCAACATAAAAATTAAGCTCCGATATTTTAAGTTATTATGAATAGCTAATTTGCTTAATGGCAAGAGAGTTACAAGTACAGCTAAGGCGTATACTGTTTAGTTAACAATGAAAATGCTTTTACTTCATTCTTTCACCGAAAAATACTTTACCTAAAGCCTCAATAGCCTTGATTGAAATCAACACAGATATGTTGAACGTCACTGAGAGATAATTATGTGGGCAATATAAGCACTAAGTCGGTAGAATACGGCTATAAATAACAGCCGCGTAACGTTTAAAAACTATCGCTGTTAAAATCTTTTAGAAATATTGAGAACTTGATAAATGACAGAATTAAAAAACGATCGTTTCCTGCGTGCTTTAATGCGCCAACCCGTCGATGTCACACCTGTGTGGATGATGCGCCAAGCAGGTCGCTATTTGCCAGAGTACAAAGCGACTCGCGCTAGCGCTGGGGATTTTCTCTCTCTGTGTAAAAACAGAGAGCTAGCGTGTGAAGTGACATTGCAACCGCTTGAGCGATTTGACTTAGATGCGGCGATTTTGTTTTCTGATATCTTGACCATTCCTGATGCAATGGATTTAGGCCTGTACTTTGCCGAAGGTGAAGGACCTAAATTTAGAAAAGTATTGAGAACGGCGGCTGATGTTAGTGATTTGAAAGTGCCTAACGCGGCAACCGATCTGGATTACGTGATGAACGCAGTCACAGAAATTCGCACACAGTTATCTGGTCGTGTACCACTGATCGGCTTCTCTGGTAGTCCTTGGACGCTGGCGACTTACATGGTTGAAGGTGGTTCATCCAAAGATTTCCGCCACATTAAGAAAATGATGTATGCCACCCCAGAAGTAATGCATGAGTTACTGGATAAGCTAGCTGTTTCTGTGATTGATTATCTCAATCAGCAAATTCTTGCGGGTGCTCAAGCGGTGCAGATCTTTGATACTTGGGGTGGAGTATTAAGCGGCGAGATGTATGCTGAATTTTCACTTAAATACATGCAGAAAATTGTCGCAGGGCTTATTCGCGAAGCAGATGGTCGCCAAGTTCCAGTGATTTTGTTCACTAAAAACGGCGGACAGTGGTTAGAGCAAATGGCGGCTACTGGCGCTGATGCTCTAGGACTTGATTGGACCACGACTTTGTCTGATGCGCGCGCCAGAGTGGGTTCTCAAGTTGCTCTGCAAGGCAATATGGATCCAAGTGTGCTTTATGCATCACCTGAGCGTATTCGCAGCGAAGTTAAAAACTTGTTAGCTGATTTTGGCACAGGTAATGGACATGTCTTTAACTTAGGCCATGGAATCCATCAATTTGCCGATCCAGAGCACGCTAAAGTGTTTGTTGATGCAGTGCATGAGTTTAGTGCTCAATATCACTAATTAATGAAGCTACAAGCTAGAAACTAAATATGGCCTTGTTAGATAATTCTGACGAGGCCTTTTTTTATCTGTACTCTAATAAAAAATCAAAGATTGATATAGGTTGTTAAATGGCAAAGGTTAAAACGGCATTTGTATGTGGTGATTGCGGCGCAGATTACGCTAAGTGGCAAGGGCAGTGTGGCGCATGCAAAGAGTGGAATACGGTGACTGAAGTACGCTTAGGTGCTGTGGCAGCTCAGGAAAAACCGCGATTTGATGGCTATGTAGGGAAAACGACTGATAGAGTGATCAATCTCACGGAAGTCGATCTAACTCAGATGCCAAGGCTGCCAAGCGGTAGTTCTGAATTAGACCGTGTCCTCGGTGGCGGGTTGGTGCCCGGTTCTGCTATTTTAATCGGTGGTCATCCAGGTGCCGGTAAGTCTACTTTGTTATTACAGGTCATGGCGCATCTAGCAGCGAGTGTTTCGACCCTCTATGTCACTGGGGAGGAGTCGTTGCAACAAGTTGCCATGCGAGCCAACCGTTTGAAATTACAACCTGATAAGCTCAGTATGCTATCGGAGACCAGTGTCGAGGCGATATGCCATACAGCGACGCAGTTAAAACCAAAAGTGATTGTGATTGACTCTATTCAAGTAATGCATATGTCTGAGGTAACCTCCGCCCCTGGCTCAGTCTCCCAAGTGCGTGAATCAGCGGCTGAGTTAACCCGCTTTGCCAAGCAAACCAATACCATTCTCTTTTTAGTTGGGCATGTGACCAAAGATGGATCACTGGCTGGGCCTAAAGTGCTTGAGCATATCATTGATTGCTCACTGCAATTAGAGGGCTCTGCTGACAGTCGTTTTCGCACCTTGCGCAGTCATAAAAATCGCTTTGGCGCGGTGAATGAACTGGGCGTATTTGCGATGGTGGAAACTGGGCTTAAGGAAGTAAAGAATCCCAGCTCTATTTTCTTGTCTCGTGGTGAAGAGCCTAGTTCTGGTAGTGTAGTGATGGTCGTTTGGGAGGGGACACGGCCACTACTGGTGGAGATACAGGCTCTTGTGGACGAGTCTCATATGAGTAACCCAAGGCGTATTACGGTGGGCTTAGATAGCAATCGTTTAGCGATGTTATTGGCGGTGCTACATCGACACGGAGGCTTGCATATGGGTGATCAAGATGTGTTTGTTAACGTAGTTGGCGGTGTTAAAGTGTTGGAGACCAGCGCGGATTTGGCATTGTTATTGGCGGTGGTTTCAAGCTTTAGAAGCCAAGTGCTAGACCAGGACTTGATGGTGATAGGTGAAGTGGGTTTGTCGGGTGAGATTCGGCCTGTACCAAATGGCCAAGAGCGTATCCGTGAGGCTGCTAAACACGGTTTTAAACGTGCGATAGTACCTAAAGGTAATGTGCCAAAAGGCGGTATAGATGGCATGGAAATTATTGGCGTAGTCAAATTAGCCGATGCCCTCGATGCAATTTAGTTTACTGTCACTGCTCTTTTTGGGGCGAGTGTTGAGTGAGCTGATGTAATTCTCGCTCTATTAAACTGGCGTCACCTAGATTTAATTCTAATAGACGGCGTAAATGGCTGGTACTTTCTAAGTCGATGTTTTCTAATCTAAAATGTAGTAGGTCAACTTCGCGTTTAACCAGTGTTGCCAGGATTTCTATTTTGGTGGTGCTTAATAGCTCTATGGAAAGGCTGGCGTTTTGGCCGATACTAATATCAATTAACTGGGTCGCTTGCACTAGAGCGCCTGTCAGGCAAATGTCGACAAGCTGTGCTTTATAATTAACTTGGTTGTAATTGATAGTACATAAGCCATCAAATTCAATACGCGAAAAATGACGTCGCTCATCTGCTTTTTTAGTCAAAATACTCTCCTTAGAATGACCCCATGACTAAGTAATATCCTAATACTTATATATTGACTATATCACTATATATTGGATTTGCACGCTTAAGCAGCAATAAAAAAGAGGGCAATAAAGCAGGAAATTACCTCAACACCAAAGGTGTTGAGGTAAAAGTGTTACCCGATACGCTTGTACTTTATGCGCTCAGGCTGGTGGTCTTTACCGAAGCGTTTCTTGAAATCTTCCGCGTATTCAGTGTAGTTACCGGTGAAGAAGTTAACTTTGGAATCTCCTTCGTAAGCAATCATGTGAGTACAGATACGATCAAGGAACCAGCGATCGTGCGAGATGACCACGGCGCAACCAGGGAAGGCAAGCAGTGCCTCTTCAAGAGCACGCAGTGTTTCGATATCTAAATCGTTGGTCGGTTCATCGAGTAGCAACACATTGCCACCGGTTTTGATGAGCTTAGCTAAGTGCAAACGGTTACGCTCACCACCAGATAAATCGCCGACCCTTTTTTGTTGATCTGAGCCCTTGAAGTTAAAGCGACCACAGTAAGCGCGAGAAGGCGTTGTGTAATTACCGATAGTGATCACATCTTGGCCATCAGAGAGTTCTTCCCAAACGGTTTTTTCATCGTTT
>Ga0209291_1001109_pt1 | contig 24656 bp, 22 predicted proteins | sample GOMGulsemesocosm_FD_184633 | JGI IMG/M metagenome (GOLD analysis project Ga0209291, IMG submission 184633) | Methane-oxidizing microbial communities from mesocosms in the Gulf of Mexico - GOM9B Gulf of Mexico (SPAdes) (version 2) | ecosystem: Environmental > Aquatic > Marine > Cold seeps...
AGACAGAATTTAAACCTCTTGGCTTCCTAATTTTATTAGGTCATTCGGACGCGGGATGGAGCAGCCTGGTAGCTCGTCGGGCTCATAACCCGAAGGTCGTCAGTTCAAATCTGGCTCCCGCAACCAATTCTTAAGACAGAATTTAAACCTCTTGGCTTCCTAATTTTATTAGGTCATTCGGACGCGGGATGGAGCAGCCTGGTAGCTCGTCGGGCTCATAACCCGAAGGTCGTCAGTTCAAATCTGGCTCCCGCAACCAACTTCAGATAAGTATTAAAAGAAAATCTTCAGTTCCCTCTTCACAAAATAGAAATATCAATTACAAACTTCGCTTAATAGATGATCTAGACCTTCAAAAAACCTTACCGCACTATGCTACTAATCAATATTAACGATTTAGCTAAAATTAAATAACAACTTTCATAAACGCCACAGATACTATAGATAATCAATTAGGGTATCAATGTAGTTGAATTAAATATGAATTTTAATTGCGTAAATGAACTTATACTAATAACCTTATTATTATAAGGAGTTTATTATGATGAATGTGTTAATCGTAGATGATTGTTCAATGGATTTGATCTTATTAAAAGAAGTAGTAATGTCATCAATTCAAACAGATACAAATATTCAGTCGTTTACTAATTGCAAAAAAGCAATGGAAAAATTAAATTCCGAGAATTATGATTTGATCATAACCGATATTGAAATGCCTGAAATTAACGGATTTGATTTTATCGAATCTATTAAAAAGAATGATAATCAAACGATTATAGCCGTATCGGGCAGCGTTGCAGAAAACAACTCTACAGAAACAATATTGTATGCCGCAAATCAATATGGTGCTGATTATGCTATTTCAAAAATCAACTTATTTAACAATTTAAGTAACCTATTACAAAGGCTTTACGTCAATAGGCTTTAATTATCATCAATAGTAGTTCCAATCTTCAATATTGATACCACTAACTAGTGATCTTAGTTAAATTTTTAATACTTGATAGTTTCATGTCTGAAGTACTGTACTAGCAAGTTTTAGTATCGTGCTTGATTTTTAACAATTACCGTTTACATGCTTATCTGTACTACAAAATCTTAAACAATGAGGACATTGAATAAAGAACCTTATCGAGCGTTTTCTAGATTCAATGACTTTACTTTAGAAAAAAAATCATCAATGCTGCTCTAGATTGGTCAGCTATTAATCAAATAATAGCGATTATCGTAACAGTAAAAGGTGAACAAAATTAAGTGGAACCTACTGATTACTCAAAATCTGCTTTGAAGTCACACCAAGTTAACGATGATTAAAGTAGGTGTTGCAGTTTTTTCTTAAATGTTTTACTTGCTTTGAGCGCTCGGCCACACTCCATTGTTATTGAGTCTGTTTCTACGGCGTTAATCTTGGCGTTGTTGATAACAAAAGACTTATGTATTTGAGTAAATAATGCCTTGGGTAGCATTTCAATTAACAGTTTTAAGCTACTATTTACTAGTACCATTTCATTGCCCTGCCATAACTTCACATAGTTACCGTAAGCTTCCAACACACTAATTTCATCTAAGGTAAACCTTCGTTTTTCTCGGTCCACTTTCAGTACAATATGTTGCGGTACTACTTCATTTGATGTTTCCTTTTCATTACGAAACCTTACTTTATCTAATGCCTGTGAAAGACGCTCACCACAGACGGGTTTTAGTAAATAATCAGTCACATCTAGCTCAAACCCTTGTATAGCATATTCTTGATAAGCACTGATAATAACAACTTGCGGACGGTTGCGCAGTACCTTCAGTAATTCTATACCACTAAGGTCTGGCATATTAATATCTAAAAAAAGTAAATCTACATGGTCATTAGCAAGGCAACTAAGTGCTTGGGTTGCATTATAGCAACGGCCAACGATACTGATGTCTGCATGTTCAACTAGATGATATAAAATCACTTCATGGGCAAGTGGTTCATCATCAATGATTAAGGCTTTTAGCAAGGTATAAGCTCCAAGGTCATTTTCGCGCGCCATCTTTCACCAATAGGACCGCTACTTATTGTATGTTTACCGGGATATAAAAGTGTTAAACGACGGCTTAAGTTTTCAAGTCCCAATCCACTTGCTTTTGCTCGCTTATGAGCAAAAATAGGATTCTCACAAACAACGGTTAATATGTTTTTATTTAATTGCATATGAAAATAAATATGGCTTTTATCTATGGTGGGTTCAACGCCATACTTAAACGCATTTTCTAATAACATTATAATTAATAACGGTGGTAGGGTGAAGTTCTCGTCGTGCTCAGGCCACTTCAGATCCAGTGTACATTTGTCATGACTCCTGATCAGTTGGAGCGCAATATAGCCTTGTAAATACGTCACTTCTTGCGCCAAGCTAACTTGCTCTTTTTGCCCTTCATATACGGTATACCGTAGTAAATTAGATAATTTCATGACTAAATTTGGAGCATCATCTGACTTAATGAGTGTCAGCGCATAGAGGTTATTTAAAGTATTAAACAAAAAGTGAGGGTTGATTTGTTGCTGTAATAGTTTTAGCTCTGTATGAGTTTTCTGCAGGGAAATTTGCGTTAGTGCTGTGTTTTGTTGTTGGCGTTCAAAAACTAAGATCAACGGCGTGCTTATCGCTAATAGCCAAAACATAAATTGATAGTTAGCAAGGGCAAACACCTGATGGATTTGTGACGGAAACAACGTGATATTGGGTGTGTTTAGCGGTAGCCATAAAACTAAAGTCGCAAATATTGGTGTGACGACAATGATGCATATTAATGCTCCAGCAACAAATGCCAATATCCCCTGCTTTGCTAACACTTGCCGTATCAGACCATAACGGTTTATTGTGTACACACAGCCAATTACGGCGGCCACCACTAAAAGTTGCCATAAGTACTCGAAAAACTGACCGAATTCAGTAACAATATTATTAAGATCTATAATTACTTTATCTGAAGGGTTATCCTCCGGATCTTGCACGCTATTTAAAACTCCCGCCGTAACTGTTGCCCAACCAATCAGCAATATCGCTATCACAATGTTAAGTGAAAACAATTTTGATATAAATTGCATTACACGCGTTTTATCACGCATTTTAAAAATGTGACTAATAAACCATACAGCACTAGCAAGTACAGCAAACATCCAGCCTTGAATACTCAATAAAGACCAATATTCAAAAGTCATGCTTTGTGCGCTTACTAACAATGACAGTAACGGATAACCAATAAAACCTAATAACCAAATTATGACCGCACGGGTGCGCGGTACTTTGTCTGCAAATTGATGAGCAATAAAGAAGGGCAAACTTTCAATGACAAGTTGCAACGTTATTTGCAAATATAAACTGCCACTATTGCTATGTAGCATTAAAAATCGAATCTGTGCCTCTAGTAATACGGCACAAAATAGAGGTAAATTTAGATAGTGCAGTGTTCGGTTAATGGCTTTAGCTAACATATTAAAAGAGTATGCCTTGGTTTGGTTCTACCTATTTGTGTGCAAAATAGCACTTTGGTGTGCTCTGTCACAAACTTAATGACGAAATGACCGGTTTAACTGATGAAATAACATTTTGTCCTCTTATCATTAAGTTTATTCACTTCATCCTCTTAAGATAGCTTACCTCTGCATCAACTCGTAATCTAGCATTATCAAAAATCAAACAGGTTAACGATATGCTTACCATTAAAAATATTAACAAAAAATATGCCGACGGCACTCATGCACTCAAAGATGTGTCATTACACTTTCCTATCGGCATGATTGGTTTATTAGGTCCTAATGGTGCAGGGAAATCGTCATTAATGCGCACGCTTGCTTGTTTGCAAACGCCCGATGATGGACAAATGAACTTTGACGGCATTGACTTAAGAAAGACCCCTGATGAACTGCGAAAAATATTGGGTTACTTGCCACAACACTTTGGTGTGTATCCACATATGAGCTGCCAAGCATTGCTAGAGCACATGGCTATATTAAAAGGGGTTGATAAAGCAACGAGTAAAAAACAAATAGCATCACTGTTAGAACTGACCAATCTGACGGATGTCGCCCATAAAAAAGTGGCCACTTTTTCTGGTGGTATGCGCCAAAGATTCGGTATTGCACAAGCTTTACTCGGTAATCCAAAAATTATCATTATGGATGAACCCACCTCTGGGCTCGACCCTGTTGAGCGTGAACGCCTACACGGTTTATTGGTTGCTATTAGCAAAGAAAAATTGGTGATCTTATCCACTCATATCGTCGAAGATATTGAAAACCTTTGTCACCATGTTGCATTGCTGATTAAAGGAGAAGTCATTGATAGTGCTGATGTGAAAACCCTAATTTCTCCACTTGAAAGTTGTATTTGGCAAACCAAAGTTGATCCGGCCCCTGATAGTGGTATGAAAGTACTGAGTAAAAGCTACCGTTTCGGCGAACCTTCTTTACGCCTTTACAGTAAAACCAAACCTAGTCTTGATGCAACCTTGGTTGAAGCAAGCCTACAAGACCGATATTTTTTTGAACTGTTAGCAAAGGAGCAAAGCTAATGTTATTTATCAATGAATGGCGTTTTTGTCTGCGCCAGCCTCTGGTTTTGCTCAGTATGATCTTAATGCCCATTTTTTCCATAATATTAAGCGGAGGTGCTCATGAAGGAAGTTATAACGTGGGAAGTCAGCTACAACTTTCACATGTCATCTTGTTAATGATGGTATTACCTATTGTGCTTGGGGCGTTGTCCCCCATTGTTTTTCTGCGCGATACTAGCTCCAATATGAGTGAGCTTATCAACTGTACTCCTATTACTCACAAAAAACGCTGGTTATTACGCTATGGCACTATGGTCAGCCTGTTATTTGTATTGTTTATTGTATGCTTCGCTCTCGTATTAGCGTTATATACGGCTGAATTTGGTTTTTCAGCTGAACTTTTTACCATCACAATACTCAATCTACTCTTGTTAGTATTGCCAAGCATTTTGTTTATTACGGCTTTTTCTCTGTGGCTTTCGACTTACTGGCAAAGTGCAATGGTTGTTTATGTTTGGATAACAGCTTTTGGTATCATTTATTTAATGCTTGGCAGCATGGCGGGATCACCTGTGCTGGCTGGTAGCAGAGTCATCAGTGAGTCTTTTTATAACACTATGATATGGCTCGACCCATACGGTATTAGCGCTTTGCTTGATAACATCAATTCAGCCAACGCTTATACGAGCGTTGAACTACTGACAAATAGACTCGTTTATCTAGTTCTCACTGCGGTATTTGTTTATGTTGCGCTAGCTAAGAAGCCTAAGGAAAGGGTCCGTAAAAAACGTACTAACAACCTTGGTACAGCTAAATTATCACGACAAAATAACACTAAAAACAAACAAGCAATTCACTTCCCTAGATCACCTTTTATTCAATTAATCAAAGTATCGTTTTTGACCTTATTACACAGCCGAATAACACAAGTCATTCTGCTGATTTGGCCAATGATAATCTTTAATGAAGTGATGTCTGGCATTAGCTATTCCGAAAGTTTATCTGTAGTTGCGCCAAATAGTATCGATGCACTTAATCTCGTCGCTTTTGACCTGTTTTCAGTGCTTGGCGCCTTTGTTGTTGCGCTTTGGAGCTGGTTTATTTGCTCACGCGACAAAAGCTATAATATCGCTGAATTGATTGCAGCTGCGCCTATAGCGAATCGCCAACTGATAGGCGCTCATATTATCGCCCTTGGTTTGATGGTTGTAATATTGCTATTACTCACTTTCGTTAGCAGTAGCTTGGCCGAATTGATGTCGGGTAGTGAATGGATCTTTGGTCATTATCTGGTTCAGCTTGGTCTAAGTGGATTTCCCTTGTTTTTACTGGGGTCGCTATTTATTTGCTTACATCACCTTTGTCGTTCAAGTGGAACTGCTGGCGGTATTGTTGCCTTAATTATTTTGATTAAATTTACGCCCATCATGACTGCACTAGGCATGACTCATACGTTGTGGAATATTGCAGGTTCCCCCTTGCAAGCACCTGATAATTTTTGGGGATATAGTGCCAGTATTTCACTTTACTTACCTTATATGGCTTTCTGGATAGCAGCTTGTATTAGTTTAGTTTTACTTGCCGTCAGTCGCTCACACCGTGGTACGGGTCTAGGAAAGCTTTCAATAATGAGCTTACCCAAAAGCGTGATGATGTCGTTTATCGTAACTTTACTGGCTGGTCTAAGTTTTCATTTTGCACTTGTTGATGAAAAGCCTTTGACGAATTCTGACAAGCGTGAGGTGTGGAAAGTACAATATGAAACAAACTTTGCTCACTGGCAGCATAAAGCACAACCGGCAGTTATTCATATTGATTCTAAAATTGACATCTATCCATCGAAAGAGCTTGCAAACTTTAAAGTGAGTTACACGCTAGAAAATCGCACAACTTCACCTATCGAGCAAGTGTTAATTGGACGATACGGCAATTATACCTCTGAACATATTACCCTTGACGGAGCGACGTTAGTTGAATTTGATGCTGAGCTCAATCAAGGCATATATCAATTTTCGAAACAGCTTATGCCTGGTGAACAACGAGTGATGCACGTAGCGTTCAGCTTTAAGCAATCACAATATTGGCCGCACCGCTCACACCAAGTCGTAAAACCAGACTTTGCCTACTTTCGCGCAAATCCGCTACTGCCAACAATTGGCTATCAAGCTGAACATCAATTGGCTAATGCTCAACTACGAGCAAAGTATAAGTTAAAAGAAATTGAAAACCTAGCACCATCTGAGCTATTTAAAGAAGATACAAATAAAACAGGCACATATAAATGGGCGTCACTCAGTACGGTAATTTCGACGAAATTGGGTCATCAAGCTATCAGTCAAGGTGAATTAGTCAGCAGCTGGAATGAAGACAAGCGGTCTTTCTTTAAATTTCAAACGAAAAAGCCTGTTCGCGCAATTCCTACCTGGTTGTCAGTACCTTACACTGCGCTTTCTCAAAATACACAAGGGGTTAGGCTTAATGTTTATTCGCCGCAGAAAAACGAAGCTGCACAAATAAACCTTAAAGCAATGACAGACACCCTAGCTTGGTTTGCAGAGAACATAACACCGTATTCAGGTGATCAACTTAACTTGTTTGCAATACCAGACATTGGCTCTGGTGGATATGCTTTACCACAAATAATACTGATTAAACATACAATTGGCTTTCGTGCGAGTCCATCAACGAATGCAGGGTTTGACCAGCGTTATCGCCGTGCGGTCCATGAAACTTCTCACCAATGGTTTGGTCACGGTATTGGTAACGGTGTACATACAGACCGCTCATTTCTCAGTGAATCATTGGCTAAATATATCGAGTTAGTCACCATTGAAAAGCATTATGGTGAAAAAGCGATGTTAGCGCTCATCGACATTGAACAAAAACGCTATGATCTTAACCAGCTTAATACTATGCAAACACCAGTCGCTCTTATCGATGCTACTCAACGACATGATATTCATTCACGAGCGACTTTAGCCTTTGCTAAGTTACGTGAAACCCTCGGTGATAAACCCATAACCGCGGCACTTAAATCTCTTTGGTTGCAACATGCTTACCCAAAAACCCCCGCCACATCGATGGACTTTGTTCGAGCATTAAAACGTTATAGTGCTACTAAACATCATCCACTGATTCATAAACTTTTGTTAAGTAAAGCAAAGGGTCTCGTAGATAAATAATAGACATGCCTACATTGCTTAATCCACTTTCTATTTAATCTAAGCATAAACATAGAGGAATAACCGAACATGAAAGAAACCAGCAAGAAAACACTAATTTACTTATTGAGTTTAGTATTAACAAACTTAGGATTTGTACAATATAGTTTCGCTAATAATAACATCGAGATCAACACTAACAACCTAGCTAGATTGGCGTTGGAAGCTGCGGTTGCCGATGTTACACAACGTTTAGCGGAAATAAAGCCGAATATGCGACTTTCGTATGTGAAGAAAAAAAACGATAATAATGGAACAATCCGCGTTTATAAATTTACTCCAATAGGTATTTCTAATGGAGAGTGGACGGCGGTTCATACTGAGATTACTGATAATAATACTGAAACAAAAACCTGGGATAACGATGCATTGTTTTCACTCGACGCTTTTGATTTGGTCAACGTAAAATTTATATCAGAAACAGCAAAGTCGTGGCTTTTTGAATCACCTAGTTTAGTTGAGTTAAATTTTGATGGTGAAAAAACCGATCAGACAAAAGAAGAAGGTGCAGTGAGTACGGTTTTACAAGCTGAATTGGAAGTGACAAAAAAAAATCCGCATTTCATCTCCTTTCGACTTTATACAATTAAGCCCTTTGCACCTCAGTTTATGGTCAAGTTATCAAAAATAAATATCCACAATGTACTCAATGAAGCATGGAAGAATGGCCCTTTGATTACTACATTACAAACAGAAGAGGTTAAAGGTAGTATAGGCTTCTTTGTTAGTCTAGATGAAAATATAACCGTCATAAACTCAGGTTTTAAACTGATAGAAATAGATTGAAAGATCTAATTTGGAAAAGGTCTGGTAAAGTTAGCGAACATGATTAATCTATATTTCGTCGTTATTCACCTTTCTATTATAAATAACGTTAATAAAAATTTACTAAGACAAAAAATCGCAATGTCACAAACAAAAACCTCAAAGTTGAACGTTTCATTTTGTATTGGGTATTTCAAGTAGTGTCACGATGAACTGATTTAAAATCAATCACGTAACATTACTTAAGCACTAATATATTATTTATAGATTACCCTTTAGGTAAGAAGAAGCTATGATTAACTTTAAAACTAATACCTATGAATTTTAATAGGTATAAATGAATGGTATATAAATTTATATGGTAGTCCGCATCACAGTATTGATTTTATTTTTCAATATTAGCTTTTTCTGTTTTTCTAAAACCACTGTAGTACTCGCTGTTGAAAATAGCTGGCCTCCCTATTCTGATCGTCTCGGCAATGGCTTATCTAAAGACATGATCAAAAAGGCATATCACGCGGTTAATGTTGAGGTTAAATTTTTAGTTGTGCCCTATGCTAGAGCACTTTATATGGTTGAGCATGGTAGTGTTGACGGCGCTTTTAATGTTACTAAACAAAGTAATACTGTGAATAAATTTAACTTCGGTACCGAAATTTTATTACAAGCAACAGCGTCATTTTATTCCCACAATGACTCTAAGAGTAATATTTTATCTGCAAATGATATTCCAGATGGAACAACTGTAGCCTTAATCTTGGGCTATGAATATGGTGATGTATACCAACTTAACAAACATAGATTCAAAGAGGTGAGAGTGGGTAATCAAAACCAAATTGTTCAGCTCCTACTTAATAAAAGAACAGATATAGCAATCATGTTTGATGAAGTCGCAAAAGAGACGATGACAAATATGGGCTTGAAACATTCATCATTAAAGCGAGGACATGTTAATCATCAAAGTGATATATACGTTGCTTTTAGTAAGAAAAATGACACTAAAGGTAAAATGGAATTACTTGATAAAGGTTTAAAGATTATTAAGGCCATACCTGTCAATAACGAAGATTCACTATAACGCATTTCAAATGCCAAAATTAACCTGTAACTGAGTTATAGCTGATTTTAGGCTACTAGAAGACGTTACTTATTTTATTAACTTTAAACCTTTTTACTGGTGGAATATATTCTAACCACCAGCTGTTTTCTTCTAGAACCGGTAGTAGACTTTGTACTTTACCGTCGGCTGAAAATTGAAAGGTAAGGTGGTCAGTTCTCGCCTCTTTCTTGAAATCGAATTTTTCCTTAGAGTGTGCCGTTAGCTCAAAAAGAAACTTACCTTCTTCCCGTGCCAATAAAGCACCTTCTTCAATGACTACTTCAATAGCGCTATTATCATCAAATTTATAAACACCTGTATAGCCAAGTAACTCTTTGGGAGACAATGAAAAAGGCTTGATAAAGTTTGTTTCTATAATGCTTATCACGCGCCCTCGTAGTGAATTTTTATAAACGGAGTACTTTTCAAATTGCTGTGCCAATGCAGCGAGTTTTTCGTCATTAACGATTTCATTAACACTGAGCCCTTGTTTATATAATTGCCCAACCCGTTCAGTAAATTGACTAACAATAGCCCTAACCTTACGAACACCTGTCGCATTGCTAGTAATTTTATTACCCGTATTACCTGGGACAAACAAGGTTTTCTCATTCCCCATACTAAGCGCTTTATCCAGCCCTTCTAAATAACCAACGAGTCCTTTCTCCCCTTGTGGACTGAACCAATCATTACGAAAGCTATCAGCCATAAAAGCGACATTCGCTTGTTCCAAAAATATATTAATGTGTCCAAGAGAATGGGCTGAACTTTGATAAGCAATAATAAGTTCAGATCCAAAAGTAAGCGAAAGTTTGTCTTTAAATAAGACTTGATGATAACCAGGTGAATACTTAAAATTTTCATGGGATATGATAACGGCCCCTTTGTCGGCCCAGAATTTATTTCCTTGATGATTATAAGGATCATCATTACTGTTAATGACATACTTAACGGGTTTGTCCGATATTGTTTTTATGGCCGCGGCGTATTCTTCTTTACCCCATTCCATCCATGAATTAATTAACAGAAGCCCATCATCTCCTTCAACAACTCCAAGGTTAATATGGCCATTTTTGCCAATATGAGAGATAACGTAAACATAGTCTCGTATTTTATTTATAGTAAATGGTTTATTTCCATTTGCCTCAACATCAGATGACGCCGTAAGAAAGACCAATAACCATAACGAGGTAAAAATAAGATGAAGAGGTTTTTGTACAAGACTTTGCATTGAATCAATTTCCCATTAATAGAGTTGATAACATTGTGGCATTATTTTGTAAATTTCAGCAATAGGTTAATTAATGAACTTAATTCATACGACTTGATCACGGCTTGAAGATGAGTGCTAACGAAGTAACACTCTAAAATTTGTTTTAATAATAGACCCAGCTAAACACCACGGTCTATAACCTATGCACTAAGTATATGTAATTCGACTGTGAATCTGTTCGAGCTCTAACCTCATATCTAATGAAATTATTTGTTACTAAATGCACCGGTGAGCAGGTAAAATTGAAACAACTTCGTGTTAATTTACTGGGTCGATAATTATAATGACGATGTCATTTACTCATATTAAAACACAGAATCAGATCACACTATGAAATTAAAGATTTATCAAGTAGATGCCTTTGCATCGAAAGTTTTTGAAGGAAATCCCGCCGCGGTTTGCCCATTAGATGAATGGCTTGATGATGATATTCTGCAAAAAATTGCAGAGGAAAACAACTTATCCGAAACTGCATTCTTTGTACTTTGCGAGAATGACATTCACCTTCGTTGGTTTACGCCTTTAGAAGAAGTTGATTTATGTGGTCATGCAACTCTAGCCTGCGCCCACGTACTATATAAACATTTAGGTTATAACAAAACTCAAATAAACTTCCAAACTAAAAGTGGACCGTTACTTGTTACCCCAAAAGGTTCAGGGTTTAGCATGGATTTCCCGGCTTCATTACCGACTGAATTATCTACAGATATTCCCAATAATTTAATCGATGGTTTATGTGGTGTAAAACCTAAAGTAATAATGGCTGCATTTGATTATATTATTGTTCTAAGCAGTGAAGAAGAAGTTAACCGTCTAAATCCTGACTTTTCTAAGTGGTTAAATATTGGTTTAAGAGGTGTTGTTGTTACGGCCGAAGGAAATGATGTTGATTTTGTCAGTCGTTGCTTTTTCCCAAAGTTAAGGGTTAACGAAGATCCCACAACTGGGTCTGCTCATTGTGAGTTGACGCCATATTGGGCAGGGAAACTTAACAAGAACAAGTTAACCGCTCGACAAATTTCAATGCGCAGTGGTCATGTATTATGTGAACTAAATAAAGAAAGAGTTATTCTGACCGGAAATTCCGTTGATTACATGACAGGTGAAATAACCATATAAAGTAACAGCATCAGTTTTATTATGACTTAAGCTTGATTAAAAGCGTATCTACGTTAGCTACGTTTTATTAAGATCTAAATAAATGAGGGGATTTAATATTGTCATTTTTTTTGTTCTATGTGCCAAAAGGAATGTTCTCTTGTGGACTTTCCCCCTTAGTCATAGATTCTTATCTAAAATTTGAAAATGTCTGAAGCACTTTCTTGCAATAAATTCTATTATTTGGAGCTTTTTAGAAAATCAAATCCCCCCATACAAAGGTATTTAACTTCTAGGTAATCATCAAGGCCATACTTAGATCCTTCACGGCCATTGCCGGATTGCTTCATGCCACCAAAGGGAACGGCAGCATTAGAAATAATACCTTCATTAATGCCAACCATGCCAAATTCTAATGCCTCAGACCCCCGCCAAACTCGACCTATATCACGCGCATAAAAATAAGCCGCTAATCCATATTCAGTATCATTAACAATTTCAACCGCTTCTTGCTCAGTTTTAAAACTGATGATAGGTGCTACTGGGCCAAAAATCTCATTTGTAGCAATAGGCATCTCGTTAGTAACATTAGCTAATACTGTAGCTTGATAGAAGCAACTGCTCTGTTTAGACTCTCCACCCGTTAACAGTCGCGCACCAGCATTAAGTGACTGAACTTCTAACTGTTTTACGTCATCAAGAGCTGAAGTGGAAATCATAGGACCAACATTGATGTCACCGTCTAAACCATTGCCTAATCTTAACGCCTCGACTGCCTTTACAAATTTTTTCAGTGAATGCTTCTAAAACTCCTTTTTGCACTAAGATGCGATTAGTACACACGCATGTTTGTCCTGCATTACGATATTTTGAAACAATAGCACCTTGAACCGATGCATTAATGTCAATTTGTAAGCCAATTAATGGTAAATTATTTTATTATAAATGCTGATGATTCTTTTTCTAACTCTGTAGCTAAACGAGCTAGTTCTACACTTGATTCTGATATATTTTCAGTTGCTTGACTAGTTTCGGTTACACCAGAATTTAAGGTTTCCACATTTTTTAATATTTCATCTACAACGACAGATTGTTCTTCTGCTGCAGTTGCTATTTGTACACTTAAATCACTAATTTCGTTCATATCATTTGCAATAATTTGATTGATATCTCTAGCTTCTTTCGCGTGCATCTGCACGGAGTCTGCTTGAACAACACTGTTTGCCATGACTTCAACCGATGAGTTCGCACCATCAACTATGATATTGATCATCTCATCAATTTCTTTGGTTGAATCTTGGGTTCTTTGTGCAAGCTGACGAACTTCATCAGCGACTACCGCAAAACCTCGACCTTGCTCCCCAGCTCTAGCTGCTTCAATAGCCGCATTTAATGCTAATAAATTTGTTTGCTCCGCTATACCTTTTATAACATCTAGAACATTAACCACTTGGTCGAAATCTTTTCGTACTTTTTGAACACTTTGCTCAGACTGCTTAATCTGTTCGCTCATATCAACAATTGAGTTATAAGTTACCTCTAACTTACTAGCGCCATCATTCACTTTATTTTTAATATTATCCACAGCCGATGATGTTGTCGCGGTGCTAGCTGCAACCTCATTAACGGTTGCGCCCATTTCCTGCATTGCCGTGGCAAGTTGCTCAGAAATCGCCTGTTGCTCGGTAACCGTGGTACTTGTTTGAGTGGTGATTGCCGCAAGCTCTTCAGAGGTAGATGCTTGTTGAATGGCTATCCCAGATATATTTCCAACCATTTTAGACAAGTTGGTTATCATTTTTCTAATAGCGACTTGTAAATTACCCACCTCATCATCTGACGTTTTGTCAATATGTATAGTTAAATCGCCACTGGCCACTTTTTGAGCGACGTCAGCAATTTCGCTAATTGGCGTCGAAATACGTTTAGCCACAAAGAAACCAATCATGACAACTACGGCGACTATAATAATCATTAATGAGATCATAAAAATTGTATTGCGACGAATTGATGCAAAAGCCTCTGGCTCATCTATTTCTGACAATATCGCCCAAGTAAAATTATCAAATACGATACGGTCAAAAGATGAAAGTACTGGATTACCATTATAATCAATAATGATATCAGTACCTTTCTCACCATTAAGTGCGCGTTTCACAGCAACAGTATCAACACCATTTTCTATAACTGAACCCGCAAAACTCGCTTTTACAGTATGACCCTTAGGATCTAAATATGAGTTACTGCGCATTTTCAAATCTTGGCCCACTAAATAACTTTCTCCTGTTTCTCCCATCCCCTCTCTAATACCCATAATTTTTTGTATACCTTCAAGTGGTAACTGCAAAGCCACATAAAGTGCCACTTGCCCATCGGGCTGCAATAATGGTTGAGCAATAAATGCCGCAGGATCACCATTACTAGGTTCATAAGAAGCAAAGTCAACAAAACCATATTGCTTACTTTTATTAATATCCTTAATTAAACTTCCGAGATTGGAACTCGCATACTTTCCAGTTAAAATATTAGTATTAAAATCAGATTCTTTGGTCACAGTGTAAAAAATATGACCATTAGGGTTAACCAAGAACAAGTCATAGTATCCGTATTTTTCAATATAACTTTTATAGAAATCCTCATTATTAGCTGTTCTCGGGTTGAAAGCTTCTGCGACATCAACTTCAGAGATAATTGCCCATCGTACTCCGCTGCCAATATCGATAAAGTCCCAACTGCTCACGACGGGGTTATTATTATAATCCATAATGACGCTAGTCTTTTTCTCCCCATTTAATGCACTATGTGCGGCTTCTGTTTGGACTGTGTTTGTATTAGCAAAGGAAGCTTTGACAGAGTATTCAGCAGGATTTAGGTAAGAGTCTGAGCGCATAAGCTTATCTTGACCAACAAGATATGACTCACCAGATTTCCCCATTCCTTCTCTGTCACCTAAAATACTATTGATTTTGTCCAAGGGTTGTTGATAGGCAATATAACCTACACGCTTACCATTCACCTCTACAGGTTTGACTATAAATGCTGCTGGGTCATTATTACTAGGTGCATAAGGAAGGAAGTCGGCAAATTGAATATCTGCTGAATCGGACTGTTTAGCTAAAGTAAATGCTTGGCCTAAGGAACTGCCAGATAAATCTCGAGGGATTTTTTTTCCTAAATCACTTTCCCGAGTAACAGAGTAAACAATAGTTCCCCTGGTACTGATAATGAAATAGTCGTACCAGCCGAAGTATGACAATAAAGGCTTAAAGTCTTTATCGTATTTATTAAGTGATTTATACCACAGCTTTTTATTAGAAAAATTATTAACTAATTCAGCGATAGCTTGATGAGTATTTGGTTCATTAGCCAAAATTTCCAATTGGATATTATTATTTTTAAAGTAATCTTTAAGCTGAGATTTTTTAAGCTTATTTACTGCTGACAATTTCATGAAGGCTTGTTGTTGCATGGTATCAGCAATATCAATAAGCACTCCCATATCACTTTTTCGTTCATCAAAGTAATGCTCGATGGACTGTTTCTTTATTTGGTTTATAGCAGTGAGTTCGTTGTACACTTTACCGGTCACGTCTACTTGGCTATTCATTGTAGATATAAGACTAACAATTGCGGCAGGAAACAGTCCTAATACGATAAAAATAGCTACAAATTTTACTTTTAGACTTTTTAAATTAATCATAAAACCTCTTTAAGCTTTTATAATAACTCGTCCATGAACTTAAAATTATTGACTATATTATTTAAAATATATTTATCTTTTTATTTCTAGTATAAATAATAGGCTATTTTTAACAAAAACGCTGAAGTGTTCAATTATCAACCAAAAATATTGTTTTTGAACTAAAAATTCACATTTCAGCAATTAACACGTATAAGACTGTGTTTCTTTACTCTCACTCAATATCTATATAATTGTTTTATTTTCCCCTACTCTCACATGTCCTATGTAATCTATTATTTGATAAAACCACTTCGGCGTTTCAAATGTAAACCATCACAAAAGATTAGTGATACCTGTTCTATTTTCTTAAATGTATTTATCCTAAATATAGAAAGTATTGTTGGTCGAATATTATTTTTTTGATAGGATTAATAGTCTTATTCATCTTCTTTTAGTTTATACATGCATGTAGCTGCAAAAAGTTTATCACTCATTTTTCTTTACCTTCTTATTAATAGAAATGCGCAGGCACAAGAAACAAGTTTTAAAGCCGAACAAACTAACAATTCTCCTGATCGAAATTTTTCAGGGTTTGAAGCGTCAAATGAAACACAACCGTTATGGGAAGTAGGTCTAGCGGGCGCTACATTTGAAGTACCCAACTACCCAGCGTCTAGTGAACGTAATTTTATTGCTATAGCACTTCCTTATTTTGTATATAGGGGGGATTTTTTTCGAATCGGTGATGGTGGTGGAATACGAGCGGTTTTTATTGAAAAAAGTGATTTTGAAATAGATTTATCTTTTGCTGGCGCATTTAGTGCCGATACCGAAGACAACACGGCTCGTACAGGTATGCCTGAATTAGATTTCTTATTTGAAATTGGGCCACAATTAATCTATAAAATAAAAGATTTTAGTTATGACAATGGCGGCCAATCACGGATAAAAGCACGTTTTCAAGCTAGAGCAGTGTTCTCTACTGACTTTGATCGTATAGATAACAGAGGGTATGTATTTGAACCCACAATAACCTACCAACAACGCGGTGTATTATTTAAAGAAACGGGTTTAAATTTATCGTTAGCTTTCACTTACGCCAGTGAAGAACTACAAGATTATTTTTACCAGGTAGATAACAAATTTGTAAGTCCGTCACGTCAACATTATGATGCTCAAGGTGGATATTTGGGGGCAAAAGTTGCAGTTAGTTTTTCGTTTCCCCTAAGCAATAATATTCGAGGATTCCTCGGCGGCTCTATAAATATTCACAAAGGTGCAGTTAACCAAGAAAGTCCTTTATTTGAAAAGGATATCACCTACAGTATAGGTGCAGGCATTGTTTGGCGGATGTATGAAAGTGAAAATAAAGCTAATTGGTAACCGATTATTCTCTTAAATATATTACAAAATCCATCTTCGTTATGATGTTTTGTCGGCGTTTAAGCGAAGCACACTCCCTCCTATCTTTATATCTTTAAGAGACGTGTTACTTGCCATTATATTCAGACTTAATTAAGCCAAAACACTTTAGATCATGGAACTGATTTTTCCAATAGCCACTTTGTCGACGAATGCCTTCTTCTTTAAAACCGACTTTGAGTAAAAGAAGCTCTGAGGCTAAATTTCCAGGTACTGTATCCCCTTGAATACGATGCAATTCCCCACATTCTAGCTCACCTATAAATGCTGATTTTATAATCCTATGAACTGCTTCTGTTGTATAGCCATTCCCCCAAAACATTGGCAGTAAATCGTAGCCTATAACAGCATTCTGCATTTTAGCACTCCAAGTATTAAAACCACATGTGCCTATTAATTGATTGGTTTCCTTTAAGCGTATCGCCCAACGAATACCTAAATTATTGTCGAAACGATCATTAAATAATTCTATTAAGTTACTCGCTTGTGACTGTTCAGTGAAAGCTTCTAGATCATAATATTCGACAACTGATTTATTAGAAAATAACTCAAATATACTATCCGTATCTTCTTTAGATAATTTGTCTAACCTTAAACGATTTGTTGTTAATATTGGAAACATTAATCCTTTTCCCTCAGTGATAGGTACTGCCATAAATAAGTGGTAATACCGAGTTAGGCTATTATTTTAAAAGAGAAAGCGACACAAGCGTTTTGCTTTTTCTTGAGTAATTTGCTTTTATGCTTTGTTTATAATTTTGCCCATACTTGTTTTAATCCGATGAGATGAATAATGCCAAAAATTAAACAAATCATCGAGCTCCATATCCAAAAATCAGGAGAACGTCCCATCGGAGAGCTAACTAAAAAGAAACCGGCAATGCCGCGCACTAAATAAATTAAAGTTATTAGAACAAGGGCTAAACGCATTAAAGGTAGGCGAATAATAATACCCGCAGCAGAAAATGCGTAAAGCGACCAAACACAAAGAACAAGTACAATTCCACTGGTTATGATTGTCGGTTGACTACTGCCTTGCTCTGCAAGTACAGCCATTTGCTCTCCTGCCCCAAAAAATCGATACCAAGCAGCACCGAAAAAAATACAACCGAGATGAAGAGCAGCGACAATCGCACTTAAAGTACCGGCAACAATTAAGAACATATTCAATCTGATAAACCTTCTTGTAAACTAATGCCTGTTAAGAGACAAATATTGGCAAAATAATGAGGCATAAATACTTTCTAATAGTAAAACGTTTATTCGTACACCTTTATCGGCTTAATTAATTTGGTTTATTTTCGATGTTAAAACATGATCTTGCCATGAGCCAGCTATTTGTAAATATGATTTAGCTAGCCCTTCTTTTTGAAAACCCAATTTTTTAGTAACTTAGCAGAGCGAACATTAGTCGGAATATAATTAGCCATAATTCTATGCAAATTATATTCAATGAATACATACGGCATTGATGCTTGAAGCATTTCAAACATTAACCCCTTACTCTGATACTTCGTCGAGATTGAGTAGCCCAGATTACACGCTTGAAACACGCCATGAATAATATTTGAAAATGAACATAAACAGATAATTTCAGATTTAATTTTATCAAAACCAACCAGAGAAATCGACAAATCTAATTTAAAGCTTTCGAAATTGAACATCGTTCGTTTTTGGGTTTCTTCTACAGGAAAATATTCTTCGGCTCTTGCTGGTTCCCACGGAGATAAATGGCTACGATTATCATTTTCATATTTGACTAATAACTTATAATCTTGCGGGCATAAAACCGAAACAATCAGATTTTCAGTTTTAAATTCAGGAATTTTTCTCAACTTAATGACCTCTTAGCCAAGCAACGACATGATAATGCAAAATAAATTATTTTTCTAATTGTTAAGATTGTACTGGCATCTCATCATCGCTTGATTAATTTGCCATTGTTTTTTGATAAACTCTTCAAACTAACTTATTCCCCACAAGATAAGGAATAAGTTAATTAACATAATAATGTCAATTATCCCAGTAGCTTACCTAAACCGTCAGTTAATACTTTTTTTGCTTGTTGTCCTTCTTTCGTATTCAAATAACTTTGAGCACTAGAAATAAAACTACCAATCATTTCAGGTTTTAAACCTAATACTTCAAACTGTTTTTTAACATCATTTATCGACTTTAATGAGTCACTGTATTGTGCTGCCTTATCAAATAAGCCACTTAAACCTTCGTTAGAGCTTGTATTAAGTTTGCTTATATCTGGCATTTGACTAACCAGTCCATCGATACCTGGAAGTGATTTAGCAAGTTGACCGAATTGATCTGTTGAAACATTGTTTTTTACATAATTAAAGATAGCTCCCATTCCACCAGATGCTTGTTCAGTGTTAACCCCTAAAGAGCTCGTTAGTAGGTCAACTAAACCACTAGTGTTGGGTACTGCAAGTGTTTCCTCTTTAGCATCACCCAATCCAACGAAGTTCTTCAAGCTATCAAGCCAGCTTGTTTCTTCTGCGATAGCTGAAGTACTTAACGTTGAGATAGTTAATAAAATGATGGTTTTTTTCATAAGTAAATCCATTGTTATTGAAAGTTATTATTTGGATAATAATTCTACAGCATTTAACAAATGACAAAACGACAAGGGAAAAATAATGTTGCATGGCGATAATTTACGATAGTGTATAAGCCCTGCTTAGTAACTTTTATACTTCATTCAATAAATGAAGAAATTACATTAACTCTGATTTAAACCTAGCTCTCTTTGTTTTACTTTCGTTAAGCCAAGAGAAACTAAACGATGTGATTCTGTCAGGTAATAAATTAAATCATCATCTTTTTCTTTTACATTTTGAAGTTTCTGTATCCATTTCATACCTCGGTTAGCAAAGTATGGTGCTGGTTTATACCCTTGTGATTCTTTTAAAAAACCAAAATTTAAATCAGATGTTTTAAAAACAAAAGCCGGGTGCTCACCTTCGCCCCAGCCCCCTATTGCAAAAACTTTACCGCCAACTTTCCAAACATGAGAGTTGCCCCATTGAACTACGTACGTAGTGGCAAGCAAAGATCCGCAAAACTGATTAAATTGATCGTAATTCATGAAGATTCCGTGCGCCTTATGATGAATGACTATGTTCGTAAAATGAAGAGATAAAGCTATTTTTTACTCATTGTTGCTATTGAATCAAAGTCATCTAAATCTACTTCGATTTCCCTAGCTCTAAAGAAATTAATGATCTTGGTAGGATAAAGAAAATAACCTTTATAGCGACAAGTTTTGGTATGCAGTAAATTAAACGACACCAAAGCAACGTAAGTAAAGTAAATAAATGGAAGTGAGCCTAAAAAGCTTAGTTTTATTAGGTTAAAGCTCAAGTAAATAAACACGAAGACCAAACATAGTGAAACATATTTATGCCTTTTATATTCAGGATATTGATGAAATTGGAAGTAATCAAGTCTGTTCATGTACCAGTTGCCCGTTTTGGAACCTGATTCATTTAAGTATCTATTTTCTCGAAACTTTTTGTTAAGCATAATTCACCTTAGATAAGTAATAACTCAGAATGCACTTTTCCATTGTTCAGTGTCTACGAACCAGCGTTCCTCATATATTTTCTTGCCTTTAAATTTAAACAAAACTGACAAATGAGAGCTTACTATTTTATCTGATTTCCACTCGACAATCGAAACAACTTCGTACCCGCCTTCAATATGTCGAAGTCCTGTAATTTCGAAACCTGGAGGGAGTGCTTCACCAATACCATCGAGAGCAGAGCGGAATGCTTGACGCCCCTTTAGAATATCGGCTTGTCCTGGCATTATAAATTTCATTTCCTCTGCATAGTCAGTGACTAAAGTATCAAAATCTCCAACCCCAACTGCTTCCCAACCTCGTTGTACTATTTTGGCCAAATTCATTGTTATATCTCTTATAGAATTTTTATAATTTAACTATAGAAGGTATCCACTGATTTTGTGGATAACCCACGAAATGGCGTTAATAGAAAACTGAAGTTCAGTCCTAAAATGTATATCGAAACAAAATAAAGAAGCTGATAAAGGTCATTTGGTTTATCTTTGTAGCCTTACTTTTGTGTTTTTCTATAAAGCGTCAATTCGGTTAGAAGCCAATCTTGACTTTTTATTGATACTTTATTATCACAATGAATTTTATAAAACTTCCCTGACATTTTACTCTTGCTCGCTGAGTATTTGATGAAATCCTCAGTAGACTCAATGTCATCTAAGTAATATGCGTATTTCTTATTGATATGATCGACCGCTTCTTTACCATTATGCATAGTGCCATTTCGTTCATATTTGCACTTTGTAGCGGCGACAAAATCTAAAAGATGATTAATCTCATCTTGAGTAGAGGCCACAGCATTTAACGAAATTGTGACTAACACAATTGATAATATTTTATTCAAACTCAATTGACGAACTCCTGAAGTGATAACGCCTTATGATATGGCGAGATATAGTTAGCTAAAATGTGAATCGAAAAAAACACGGCCAAGGGTAACGTGTTTATTTCTTGTTAGGCACTAATATTCTGGTTGTTTTTCAAATACCTTAATACCTTTAGGAATTTGATACCAACTTAATTTTTCACAAACCCAAACATGTGCAGAAGGCTCAAATACTTGATCATCATTTAAATTTGTAGCCTTTAACTTTAACTTAATAGTGTCTGAATTTTCCGGGTTATAATGGTAGATTCTATTTCCACATGTCGTACAAAACATTGCGTTATTTCTATTACCACTCTCTGCAGTACGACTCCATTCCTTTAGTTCACCATTAAACTCAATAGCTGTCGACTCTACAACGGCAGTAATACTGAATGGACTCGTTGACAGCTTCTGACATTCTGTACAATGGCAGGCCAAAACCATGCTTGGTTTTTTATACAATTTATAGGTAACTTGTCCACACTGGCAAGAACCTTCGATTAGAAATTTCACGTTAAATTGTTTTCCTATGTTCATAAAAGCCATCTAGTTGTTTCTAAACTTCCAATGGAGTATGACTATCTTTAGTTTTACTGTGCTGCAGCTGACATGCCTAGAATTTTATGACACTCTGGACAACAATAAACTCTATTGACGCTGAACCAACCTCTATTTACTTCTATAAGTTTATCTAGAACTTTCTCACAGTGCGGACAAACAGGTTTTATTTTTTCTTTAACTCTTTCTACCCTTAGATAATCCTATTGTTAGGAGCCTGATACCATTCTAATTCTTTCTGCTGGTACGCGTAATTGTTCCATTAAATACACTTTAAATGATTCTTCGTAGTCTTGTACATCTACGGCTTTTTGCATACAGAGCAACCATGCTTCGCTTTCCTCAAACCCTACTGATAAATGTTTATGTGCAAAGGGGATATTAATACTGCCATACTTTTCAGCATACAGTTTTGGGCCTCCTAACCAACCAGACAAAAAATATGAGAGCTTTTTCCTGGACTCTGACAAATTACTAGGATGCATGTCTCTTATCTTTTTTGATACTGAGAAAGCATTCATATTATTATAGAAATCATCTACCAGTTTAGTAATCCCAGATAATTTCCCCGCCATAGCGTAAGACGTGTCTCCCACACCAAATTTACTATGTTTAATACTCATAAATCTACTTAATCCTGCTTGTTACCCCTAATGCTTTGCCAAGCGACTTTGCATAGTGGACTAAAGTTGTTAGAGCAAATAAAACCAAATCAGGATTAATGCCCCCGTCTAACTTAATCTTAAATATTATCTAGTTATAATAAAAAGTTATCATGTAAGAATGTATCAATAGCCATAAATAAAAGCCACTAAAACGCCAAAACTTAGATTACTTTTCTATCAAGTTTACCAAGTATTTATTGAGTAGTAGGTGTAATTGAATGGTTTGGCTTAAAAAGATGAAGAAGCCGTTTTAATAATCTATACAATAGCGCTTTAATAGCTTGTTCGAGCTGATGTGACTTATAAGGACTTATTAGTCACATCAAATAATAAAGCGGACTTGTGTTATATGGTGCATTATTGTTGCTCCCTATATGTTCATTATTTTAAATTTTGTTATAAAACAACAAACATATTGGAAACGACATTATAAAACTTGTTTTTACTATTGCCCTAATTCACCATGCCCAATCGGATTTTTTGTGTTTGGTAATCCCCGTACTAACACCATTCTTATACCAATCTAGCTTACTCTGACGGTTTGATTGAATATATTCTAATAATTGTGGATAAGCTGCCCCAATATCAACATATTCATTAGGAAACAACCAGTCTTCCGGAAATACTAAAGCGAACGGGTATCCGTTTTCATCGTTAAATGACGTTAAACCTCTGCTTATATTATCTGACGAAGCCATAACGGGTGATTTACCTTCCAGGTGTATTTCTAAGTTCGTGTTGTGTACATATAAATAAGGATCAAAAGGTGCTTGCTCCATTTCAGATAAAGCGACTGGATTACTTAGAGTTATCTCAAAAGAAAACTTGTGTCCTAATATATGTTCGCTGTCCCATATCGTGTTAGTAAATGGTGAAGCTGGGTCGAAAAATAACGAAGTAGTATTGTTGAACAAAGTAATGTCTAAACCTGAACTGGTATCAATATATTGTATGAGTTCACTTCCGGATGTGCTCCCCGGTGGAATATAAAGTTGGAAAGTCCCATCTGCTTGCGAGCCTTCAGGCAGAGCTATTCTAAGATGCCAACTATGGTCGTAACTACCGCCCCGAGCTATTAGATAACCCTCTGCACTGATAGTGATCACCTCCATCTCTTCATTTAAACCAAAGTCTACTCTATATGCGACAACTAGGTCATTAAAGTCATAATCTCCTAAATTAGGGTATTGATCTTCATAACCTACTAAATAGTATGATGTTGAAGATGGGTAATATACACTACTTGATACCGCCGTCGGACTACTCGATAGTACAACTAACGGCGCATCTTCCCGGCCAGCGGCCTGTGTATCAAGGAAACTAACGTCAGTAGAAGTTAACAAGGCTAAATCTTCAAAACCCGCACTATAATCGTAGAATTCTTCTGGATCGCCTAAACTCTCATTTGTTTCTAAAAATTGAATATCGAGATGAACGGAAAGAGCACTCGTTAAATCAATATTTATTGGTATTTTAAGAGTATCATCAAAGGAAGTTCCATCTAAGGTACTGCCGGTAATACTATTAGAGCCAGTACGCCCGAGTAATGTGTAATAAAACTCACGGTTTGTACTGTCAATTTTAGCTAGAGAAGTTTGTGTTTTTGTTGAAAAATCTGTGAATGTATAAGTATCGTCACTGGTGATAACAGTTAGGGTTAAATGTTCAATGGCAACCCCTTGACTATCTGCTTTTTCACTTCCGGATGATGCTTCATTAATATCAACACCGAGGATCAACGCCTCATCATTTTGAAGACGTATGGTTTCTAAAAAATCTGGACTAATTGCTTTATTCCCTTGTGCTAATAATAGGTTAATATCACCACTGCCTTTAGAGATCGTGTGCTTTAATCTTTTACTTTCCTCTTCAGCATTAACCTC
>Ga0209291_1001110_pt1 | contig 24639 bp, 22 predicted proteins | sample GOMGulsemesocosm_FD_184633 | JGI IMG/M metagenome (GOLD analysis project Ga0209291, IMG submission 184633) | Methane-oxidizing microbial communities from mesocosms in the Gulf of Mexico - GOM9B Gulf of Mexico (SPAdes) (version 2) | ecosystem: Environmental > Aquatic > Marine > Cold seeps...
CAGAATGCAAAACGGGGCTCACTGTCTTCCATTGCCAGTTGCTCATCCATCACATCGATCAATCGCGAGATATTTTGCTTTTGAGTCTCAATCGCAAGACCACGTAAACTAACGCCGCCACCCAGCAATACCACACCAATCGATGACAGCACGCACACAATAATAAAACCAATCAGTTGGTTGGTAAACTTCATATATTCCTATACATCCCTATATCAGAATCTCATGATGAAACACAAATTATGATAACGACAATATAATGCCGATATAGTTAATTATTCTACTGCATTCTGCTTTTAATAACATATAAAAAACTAATCACGTGTGGCATTAACAGAATAAAAAGAACAAGTAGGACAAAAAATATAAATAATTATCGGGGTTAAACATAACGATAAATACAAAAAAACCCCGAAAAATCGGGGCCTTATATAATCTGTTTAAGCAATCAAGTAATGACGATGCTAGAACGGAATATCATCATCAAAGTCTGCAGACGGTTCGTTAAAACCTTGCTGCGGTGCTTGTTGTTGAGGCGCTGGCGCAGGAGCTTGCTGTTTAGGAGCATAGCTTTGCTGTTGCGGTGCCTGTTGCTGCTGTGGCTGCTGGTTGTAACCACCTTGTTGTTGTGGTGCCGCTGCTGGCTGTTGTGGCTGACCCCAACCGGCATTTTGGTTCTGCTGTTGTGGTTGTTGGTTACTATTATTATAACCGCCACCCTGCTGCTGTTGACCGCCTTGACGCGAACCAATCATTTGCATTACACCGTTAAAACCTTGTACTACAACTTCTGTTGTAAAACGATCTTGGCCATTTTGATCTTGCCATTTACGTGTTTGTAATGCGCCTTCAATATATACCTGAGAACCTTTACGTAAGTATTCACCCGCAATTTCAGCAAGTTTACCGAATACAGCAACACGGTGCCATTCGGTTTTTTCACGCTGTTCACCAGTTTGCTTATCACGCCATGATTCACTTGTCGCAATCGTTAGATTGGCAACCGCGCCACCATTTGGAAATGAGCGGATTTCAGGATCATTACCTAAATTACCAAGAATAATTACTTTATTTACGCCACGACTGGCCATGCTAGCTCCTGTGCTGTTCACGAACCAGGTTCAAAGCCTGGTCTATTTCAAAATCTTTGGTCGCTTTTAAATAAGCAACCTGCTCTTCTAATACTACTACAGCTTCATTAATACCGGAAAGCGATATTAGCTTTTCGGCGATTAATTCAGCTTCTCTTTGGTTGGCAATGGTCACAGAAATGGTGAGAGCTTTCACCTGACCAACATTTTCTAAGCCTAAAGAGATAGCAAACCACACTATCATTACCGCGGCAATGACAAAAAATAAACCTTGTGCCCCCAATTGAGAATACAAGCTACCAGCCATAATACCGCCACAAAATGCACCTGCAAATTGCGATGTCGAGTAGACGCCCATTGCCGAGCCTTTTGCGCCAGCCGGTGCCGACATCGAGATCATGGCAGGCAAAGAGGCTTCCAAAAAGTTAAATGCGGTAAAATACAACACGATAGCGAGTGCAAAGAGCCATAAGTTGCCATTTGCAAATCCCATCACACAAAGCGCAAGGCCCATCAATGCAATCGCGAATAAGAAAAATTGCTTATTCATTTTCTTCTTCGCAGCAATTATGAGCATTGGCACCATTAATACAAATGATAGCAGTAATGCAGGGAAATATATCCACCAGTGGTGCTCACCAACGAGCCCAGCCGATTCTAATTCAAATGGCAGTGATACAAACACAGCGGTCAAGGTTAAATGCAGCAAAAAGATACCGGCATCTAAACGTAATAGCTGCGGATCACGTAACATTGCTCTTAATTTATGACGATTAGTACTCGCATCGCCTTTGGGTGCTTTGGCTGTTGCATTCGGCACAATAAAATGCACAACAAGCATACCGATAATGGCAAGTACTGCGGTCACAAAGAAAATGCCTTTAAGACCAATCCACTGCGCTAATACAGGCCCAGCCACCAGCGAAAAGGCAAACGAAAGTCCGATACACATGCCAATAACAGCCATCACCTTCGGTCGCTGTTGTTCACGGGTAATATCTGCAGCTAACGCAAGAATCGCACTGGCAACAGCCCCTGTGCCTTGTAATACACGTCCAAAAGCAACGCCATAAACCGAATCTGCGAGACCTGCTACAATACTACCTAAACAAAATAAGCCTAGACCCGCAATAATAACTGGTTTACGGCCAATCCGATCGGATAACTGTCCCATCGGTATTTGTAATATGGCTTGGGTTAATCCATAAGCACCGATCACGATACCCACCCACAATGGCGAATAGCCAATCAAATCACGTCCATAAATGGCAAAAACGGGCATGATCATAAATAAGCCCAGCATTCTTAAACCAAATACCAATGCTAATGACACTGCTGTTTTTTGCTCTAATTTAGATAAAGCTACATTATCCATAATTAATCCATCAACCTCTCAATATTTACGGCGCCATATTAACACATCATCTAAGCTGAAAATAAAAATCATTTAAAACAGCCACAATAAACGTCATCATGCTTTAGCATTAACAAAAAACGAAAATAACCGTAAAATACCGAATTAACTAAGTAGGTTGAAACAAAACACCAAAATTAATACTTAATACAATGATAATTAAAACAAACCCCAACATTAAACCATTGATATAGCTAAATAATAAAGTATGAGTCGAGATAAAACTAAATGCGAACTTGACTCATTTATAGCACACCGATATGTTAAGTATGAATTAACAACTGGTTAACATGTCATTTTCCAGAGAGATTAGCTCGCGACTTCCACTGTCAGTTAGTACTTTAGTATCAGCCGTATCGAACTTAGGTATTACAATTAACACTTTAATTAAGTCATTAGCTAAGTTTAACTGTTTTATAATGCTATTTAGCATGGATATGGATATCACAACACAAACTAAAGGATTTAGTCATATGTCGGATTACCCAAATGTAGTATTGCTGTCTCAACCGAGTCTACAAGTTGCCACTTTGGTTTCTTGTTTAAGAGCTAAACTCGATATACCTGTACAACAGTTACGTGAAGTAGCCGAAGTTGAACGCATCTCAATCGATGACAATTTATTATTACTCGTTGATACAGACAACCTCAGTGCAATCTCACAAGAGCAGCTAAAAAACAAATTAAAGCAATACCATGGTATGTTTCGCTTAGCCCTGATTAATTTGAGTGATGACACCACGATGGAGAACATTTCCACTTGGCCATCTATATTCGGCGTATTTAATAAGCGTGATGAACTCGATATCGTTTGCAAAGGCATACAAAAGATCACCGAAGGTGAATTCTGGATGCCACGACGTACACTCAGTTCATTGATCTCCATTTACCGCTCTACTAAAGCCGTTGATCTAGACCGAAAACCAGAACTCACAACACGTGAACAAGAGATCTTGCGTCAGCTAATGACGGGCTCATCAAATTTAGAGATTGCCGATGCGCTTTATGTCAGTGAGCACACGATCAAGTCACATTTATATAATGTATTCAAAAAGATAAAAGTAAAAAATCGCCTACAAGCGGTATCATGGGCAAAAGAAAATCTTATCTAATTAAAGCTGAGTTATTAAAACAATTAAGCTCGAAACCTTAGACCAATGTAACTTAAAAGTCATATCTAATATGACTTTTTTTATACTTAAAATTAGATAAATTTATAACAACCTCAACCTGTTATGTTACATTTATGTTATAACCATGGTACTTCTAATACTAATTAATGAAAACGTATGGATACGTAACCCTATCGCTCACCATTCAAAGGATCTGAAGTGGAGCAAAAATACGACACTCATAATAGGCTCCCACAGGGAGGCCAAGACGAAATTGATCTTACGCATCTCTTTAATATAATTAGGCGCTCGTTTTTACGAATCTGTGTTATCACCACCATTGTTAGCATTATTGCTGCCATTTTTATTTCTGACCTGCCACCTATTTATAAAGCCAGCACAGCTTTACAATTACAAATACAGCAAGCGAAGCCAATTGCCATCCAAGGTCTATTACAAAGCGATATAAACAACAAAGATGACTTCCAAACTCAAATTGAAATTTTACGTTCAGACGTGATCACCGAAAAAGTCATCACCAAACTCAATTTATCTCAACACCCTTATTACACACAAGATAAACCGAATAGTAAATTAAGCTTGATACTCGATAACATCATTCATTTTATATCACCAACAAAAAAACAAGCTAAGGTAATAAACCCACACGCTTTTATTAGCCAGATAAAATCAGCAGTGAATATATCACTCATTAAAAACACCCAATTACTCACCATCAGTTATGAGCATACCGTGCCAGAATTGGCCGCTTTAATCTCGAATACCTATGCCGATGTGTACATCCAACACAACCGTGATTTTCGGGTCCAACAAACAGTTACCGCATCACTTTGGCTTAAAGAAGGGGTGCAAGCGCTCAAAGATAACTTGAATACTGCAGAAAGTAATCTCACTCATTTCCTTCAACAAGAAAACTTAATTAATGACAGTGGCATTGATAATTTCACTGCAATAGAATTACAGAACCTCACCACTAAATTAAACTCGATTAGAAGTGAATTAATTGGTGCGCAAACCTTATATCGACAAATAAGCCAAGCGCAAAATTTAGACTTGCTCACCTCAACCTCAATCAAGGCATTATCCAATCACGCAGTGATAGTTGAATTAAGAAATGATTACACCCGAGCAAGGCACAGTATCGCCGAATTATCCAAACGCTATGGTCCACAACACGACAAAATGATCCAGGCAAATGCACAGCTCAGCGCCGCAGAAAAGAATGCCCAAAACGCCTTAAAACAACTGGCACTCGGGTTTAAAAAAAATCTCAGCTTACTTGAACAAAATGAATCCGCCGTGATCGCAATATTAGAAAGTAAAAAAGCAGAACACCGCACCCTGATAAAACAAAAAGCACGTTATAAAGAACTCAACCGAGAGTTAACCTCGAGCAACGAACTGTATAATATGTTTTTAATGCGTTTGAAAGAAACAAACCTCACCAACAATCTTAACCTATCAACAGCTACGATCATCAATATCGCTAAAACGCCTTTATCCCCTTTTAAACCCAAACGCGCATTGATCTTAGTGCTCGTGATCTTATTAACATTAATGCTGTTAGTCGCGCATGCTCTACTACATGCGCTATTTTTTGTGAATCAAGACAATGTCACTAATCTACCAACGCCATTACTTGGCTCACTCCCCAACTTTAAAGCGATTGATAAAAAATTCCATCAACAATCGCCACAGCAATTATTTCTTAGCAATAAAATAATTTTTGAAGCCGCGCAAAATTTACGTACATCATTGCAATTGTCCGCCAAAACCAAGCAACCACAAGTCATCATGATCAGCTCCAACACTGTTGGCGAAGGGAAAAGTACATCCGCTATTTATCTCGCAATGGCGTTAGCACAATCCCACAGAACCCTTATTTTAGAGGCTGATTTACGTAGACCGTCAATAAGAAGAAAAATGGGGATCCCCAATAGCCAACGTGGATTAACTGATATTCTCAGTAAAAGTGGCAGTTTAAATAGCTATATATGGCGTGATCAACAAACCAATTTAGCCCTATTATCGGCAGGAGAGTTAACCGAAAGCCCATCCAATTTACTGAGCTCTACACGTTTTTCCAGTTGCCTGACCATTTTAAGATCGCAATATGATTATATTATTATTGATTCGCCACCAAGTCAGTTAGTCAGTGACGCATTAATTATTGGGCAACAATCTGATTTTAATATACTCGTGACCCGTGTAAACAACTCCAAGATTGGTGAGCTTAACAGCACCATCGAATTACTGGCAAAGCATGGCGTCAGTACCGATGGCATCATATTAAACCAAGAGTCATTAAAAAATGATAAACGCTATCAGTACCAATACCAGTATCACAATAAAAGTCAAAAGGAAATTGCACAGGCCTCATAGCCGTGCTTCATAACCAATGAAAATCTTAAAACACTTACTGCTAATAGTATCCTCTATATTAACTTTATTTCTATTCAGTTCTCGGGTGGCCGCGTCAGAGCTAAGTCTAGAGACAAGTTCAGAGCTTGGGTTTAACGTCATCCCCAGTCTTTCAATCAATTATAAACACGACGATAATATTACCAACACCAAAAATAATCAGCAGGCCTCTAACTTAATAGAGATAATGCCAGCATTACGTATTGAAGGACAAAAGTATAACAACAAATTCATTTTAGACTACACGGGACAGCAAGCTTTATATAGTGAAAACGCTGAGAACAATTATACTGACCACCAGCTTAAAGCCGAACTTAATAGAGCCTCGAATAGCCGTCATCAACTTGCTATTTCATACCAATTTAACCTTGCCCATGATGCCGTCAATACAGGAATATCAGAAGGTAATAAGCAAGTAACAGCGCCCTCCAGATTTTACAACCAGCAAGTTGCATTAAGTTATGTTTATGGCAGGCAATCTTCACAAGCCAGACTCAAACCTCGGTTTAGTTTTAATAATAAACGTTACGACAAGGATAACTCAAGTTACACACCCATGGCTGATTTCAACGAATATGACTACGGCCTCGCTTTTGACTATCACATCGGGGCTAGCTTAAATTTATTGCTTGATATCAGTAATCGCGTAAGCAATTACCAAGGCACCGCGAATCAAAAAGATAGTAATAATAGTCTGTTGTATACCGGTATACACTGGAACATAAGTGGTAAAACACAAGGTATTGTAAAAATAGGTTATGAGAAAATTAATTTCTCCGACAGTCATCGAGAATCTCAAGCTAACCCAAGCTGGGATATTGGTATTAATTGGCATCCAAAAACATATTCCATCTTCAACATCAATGCCAGTCAAAAGATCACCAATGCCGTCACAGGGACAGACAGTATAGAAGCAAATCGAAAGTCAATAAGCTGGAAACACACCTGGCGTTATAATTTATCGAGTTCATTAGCTTATCAGCATCTCAATGAAACATACCAACACAGTGCTCGTGAAGATAAGAGCAATGCCATCAACCTCATGCTGTCTTATCAATTAAGGTATTGGCTTGCATTCGGTCTTAGCTATGAACATCAAAGTAAATCATCTTCAGAAGTTCACTTAGGCTATGACAAAAGTATTTATGGATTAACCAGTTCCCTCGTATTTTAAATGAAAGGAGTATTTAAAATGAAAGGCTGCATACATTTACACCGCGCTATTGTCATCTTTATAGTATTGTTAGTGAATTCCGCTAAAGCCCACGAACAACACCACACTTATAAACTTGGTGCTGGCGATAAACTGTCTATTAAGATCTACGGCGAACCCGATCTAAGCATGTCCATATTAGTTGATACATCAGGTAGCATTGATTACCCCTACCTCGGTGAAATCAAAGTGGTCGGCTTAACCCTAGCCGAGATCAAACAAAAAATTTATCTTGGCTTAAAAGGGCCCTATTTAATCTCACCGAAGGTCATGGTCAGTATCGCGACTTTCCGCCAATTTTACATTAAAGGCGAAGTAAAGCGTCCCGGTGGATACCCGTTTAGACCCGGGTTAACTGTTGATAAGGCAATCGCACTAGCAGGTGGGTTCACTGAGCGGGCTGCAAAACAATCCATTATGCTGTCGAATAACAACGATCTAAACCTGACACTTAAGGTTGCACCTGGCGACCACGTGGCGCCTGACGACATTCTTAATATTGAAGAGAGTTTCTTCTAAAGTAATGCCTAACAAGCCCTAATATGCGATACTAATTGATTATTTTATGTAGTGTGAGTTATGTATGGATCAAATCATTGTTCGGGGCGCACGCACCCATAACCTTAAAGATATCAATGTTGAACTACCTCGCGATAAGCTGATTGTAATCACAGGGTTGTCGGGTTCAGGTAAGTCGTCATTAGCATTTGATACGCTTTATGCAGAAGGTCAACGCCGTTATGTAGAATCACTTTCTGCCTACGCCAGACAGTTTTTATCCTTGATGGAAAAGCCCGATGTCGATCATATTGAAGGTTTGTCACCGGCGATCTCTATCGAGCAAAAGTCCACGTCACATAATCCACGCTCAACAGTCGGTACTATCACCGAGATCTATGATTACCTGCGTTTGCTATTTGCTCGTGTCGGAGAGCCTCGCTGCCCAACCCATAATGCACCTTTAGCGGCACAAACCATTACCCAAATGGTAGATCATGTTTTGGAATTAGAGACCGGGCGTAAACTTATGCTGCTCGCGCCGATCGTGAAAGAACGTAAAGGTGAGCATGTTAAAACGCTGGCGGGCTTAGCCAGTCAAGGTTATATACGAGCACGCATCGATGGTGAAGTCTGCGATCTATCCGATCCGCCAGCTTTAGATCTACATAAAAAGCACACCATTGAAGTTGTCATCGATCGTTTTAAAGTTCGTGATGATCTACAATTACGTCTATCCGAGTCTTTTGAAACCGCACTAAACTTATCAGGCGGCACCGCTTACATTGCCGATATGGATGAAAGCGATGCAGAACCGATCGTCTTTTCAGCTAACTTTGCTTGCCCACATTGTGGTTACAGCATGGCAGAGCTTGAACCAAGGATCTTCTCATTCAACAATCCAGCAGGTGCTTGTCATACCTGTGATGGGCTTGGTGTTCAACAATACTTTGATCACGATCGTGTTATCATTAATGCTGATCTGAGCCTCTCAGGTGGCGCGATCCGTGGTTGGGATAAACGTAATTTTTATTACTTCCAAATGCTCAGCTCACTGGCGAAACACTACAAGTTTGATTTGACTAAACCATTTAATTCATTAGCCAGTGAAGTACAAGGTTATATTCTGCAAGGCAGTGGCGAGCAAGAAATTGAATTTAACTATGTGAATGATCGCGGTGATATCGTCGTTCGCTGCCACGCTTTCGAAGGCATCATTCCGAATATGCAGCGCCGTTACAAAGAAACCGAATCGAATGCGGTACGTGAAGAACTTGGTAAATACTTAACCACTAAGTCTTGTGAGACCTGTTCAGGTTCTCGTCTACGTCAAGAAGCTCGCCACGTTTACATTCAAGAAACCACCTTACCAGAAGTGTCGCATATGGCCATAGGTGAAGCATTCGAATTCTTTTCCAAAATGGCGCTACCAGGTCAAAAAGGCCAGATAGCCGAAAAGATCCTTAAAGAGATTGGTGATCGTCTTGGCTTCTTAGTCAATGTAGGTCTGAATTATTTAAGTCTAGAGCGCAGCGCCGAAACGCTATCTGGCGGTGAAGCACAGCGTATTCGTCTTGCTAGCCAAATTGGTGCTGGTCTGGTTGGCGTGATGTACGTGCTCGATGAACCTTCGATCGGTTTGCACCAACGAGATAATGAACGCTTATTACAAACCCTGATCCATCTACGTGATCTTGGCAATACAGTGATAGTGGTTGAACACGATGAAGATGCGATCCGTGCGGCCGATTATGTCCTAGATATTGGTCCAGGTGCTGGTGTGCATGGTGGCGAGATCGTGGCACGAGGTAACGTGGATGATATCTTGAAAAGTGAAAACTCACTGACCGCCGATTATCTCAGTGGTCGTAAAGCAATTGAGATCCCAGCGCAACGTACACCATTAACCGACAAATGGGTTCATTTAAAAGGAGCAAGCGGCAACAACCTTAAAAATGTTGATTTGTCCGTGCCAGTTGGCGTAATGACCTGTGTAACAGGTGTGTCAGGTTCAGGTAAATCAACCCTCATAAATGATACCTTCTTTAAGATCGCGCATATTGAATTGAACGGCGCAACGGTGACAGTCCCTTCACCTTACACCTCCATTGAAGGTTTAGATCAGCTTGATAAAGTTGTCGACATTGATCAAAGTCCAATCGGCCGAACCCCGCGTTCTAACCCTGCAACTTATACAGGTATTTTCACCGCTATCCGCGAGATCTTTGCCGGAACACAAGAAGCACGTTCGCGTGGTTATAAACCAGGTCGATTTAGTTTTAACGTGAAAGGCGGTCGCTGTGAAGCTTGCCAAGGTGATGGTCTAATTAAAGTAGAAATGCACTTCTTACCTGATGTTTATGTCCCTTGTGACAACTGCAAAAGCCAACGTTATAACCGTGAAACATTAGAAGTCCGCTACAAAGGCAAAAATATTCACGAAGTATTAAATATGACCGTCGAAGAAGCGAATACCTTCTTTGCACCAATCCCACCTATCGCACGTAAGTTACAAACCTTAATGGATGTAGGTCTGTCTTACATACGCCTCGGTCAGTCTGCGACGACGTTATCTGGTGGTGAAGCACAACGCGTGAAACTAGCGAAAGAGTTATCAAAACGCGATACAGGCCAAACTTTGTATATCTTAGACGAACCAACGACAGGTTTGCATTTTCATGATATTAAATTACTCATGAAAGTATTACATCGCTTACGCGATCACGGTAATACTATCGTCATTATTGAGCATAACCTTGATGTCGTGAAGACAGCAGATTGGGTGATCGATCTCGGTCCAGAAGGTGGCAGCGGCGGTGGTGAGATTCTTGTCGCCGGAACACCGGAAACCGTATCTGAACATCCAGACAGTCATACTGCACGTTTTCTAAAACCCATGTTAGAACGCGCAAAACAACTGAGTACTTTCAACTAACAGAATAATATCAACAAAGAGTCATAGTATGAATCTAACAACATTGAAAAAAGGATTTTTCATTACGTTCGCCGTGTATATGTTGATCGGGATGCATTATTTTCAACATAACGGCGGCGGTTCAGGACTGCACTTGCCTTTTAATGCGATTGGTTGGATGTTTATTTCAACCTTAATCGGCATTGGTTTGTGGCAAGCGACATTACAAGCGAAACTGGTTTACTCCCAAATGAGCTTACTGTTTATCGCTGCCACGCTAGTCATGCTACTACCGGTATTATATGCCGACCCTATCGTTGCTGGTCTCAGTTATACCCGCTTATTTGGTTTAGTCGGTGGTTTACTGTTTTTTGTTGCTCTGCAGCAATTACAGCTTACTCAGCAACAACGCCTGACGCTATTATATTTAATTTTAGGCGCCGTATTTATCGAGGCACTGTTTAGTCTCGTCCAATACTATTTGCTACCGGTTAATAATACCCTTGGTTATCATAAAAGCGCCAATCGTCCCTATGGTATTTTTCAACAACCCAATGTCTCTGCTTCATTTTTAACAACAGGTATTGCCCTCGCTTTATACCTGCTGACACAAACTAAATTGGATGAAAAAAAGAAACGTCTATTTTGCTATATCACCACTTTCATGGCCATTATTCCCGTTGTATTGCTGCAATCTCGAACTGGTTACCTATCATTATTAATTGCACCGGCGCTCATGTTACCTTGGGTGTGGCAACAATTACGGGAGTCTGAACAATCAGAAAGTCTGTTAATTTGGTTAGTTTGTAGTGTTATCGCTGTTGCCATTGGTGCTTACTCGTTAGAAACCGCAAACAAAGTAGCGCGTTCTGCAGCCGCGCTAACAGATCCAGGCGCACGCGTGCCTATCTATCTACATGGGTTAGCTATGTGGTTAGAGAAACCTTTCCTCGGTTGGGGTTACGGTAGCTTTGAAGTCGCGTATCTCAATTCGTACAGCCAAGCACTGAGCCAAGGGCTGGCATTACCTGGATCACCAGAAAATCTTGACCACCCACATAATGAATTATTATATTGGGGGATCGAAGGTGGCCTTGTTGCATTAGCTGGGATCGCGTTATTAATGATTGGTTTCTTACGTATTATCGTCAAGCAGCCATTATGGCAAGCGATGGCGTTATTAGGACTGGTATTTCCATTGGTTTTACATAGCCAGACAGAATATCCGTTTTATCATGCCGTCGTGCATTGGGTGGTATTCTTAACCTTGGTTTGGTATATCAGCAGTCGTTATAGCAATACCAAAACAATCAAATTTAGTTACACCTTTTTATTGCGTACCTTAGCATTATTTATCCCCTTAGTTACGGGGTTATTTATGCTAACGACATTGCATACGAATAAATTGTTAACCCAATATGAGCGCAGTGATCGCAGTAATATAACGCCACTGACAAAAGTCGTCAATCCAGTCGCTTGGATCACACGATTAGAGTTCAACACTATGATGTATCGCTTGCAAATCGCGATATACAATAGCGATATAGCAGAGCTGAATCACTATATGGATTGGGCTGCTGAGATCTCACAGAAAACACCAAGAGCAAATATTTATATTAATTGGGTTCGCGCATTAGCAAAATTAGGCAAAAAAGAAGAATCAGCAATACTGTTAAAACAAACTGTACTTCTCTACCCAACGAATAAATTAGTGCAGAAATTTGCAGCGAGTCAGGCTAACACCACTTATTTTCAATAGCTGAAAGTGAAGGTCATTAAGGCAATACTAAAAAAGCCACGTTCCATTATTCATGAAGCGTGGCTTTTCATATTAAATCAGTTTCACTAGCCCTTAGCTGCTACAGCATTAGCTAGCCGTATTTAACGTATTTTTAGTTCAAGGTTTCTTCTAAAGCACGTAAACACAATGCAACATTTTCAGCGCGCGCCGCATAACCCATTAAACCAATACGCCATGCTTTACCTGCGAATGCACCCAGACCGGCACCGATTTCAAGGTTATAGGTTTGTAATAATTGGTTACGCACAGCAGCATCATCAACACCGTCAGGAATAACGACCGTATTTAGCTGTGGTAAACGGCACGCTTCATCAACAATAAACTCGATGCCCATTTTTTCTAAACCAGCACGTAATGCTAAATGTTGCTGTGCATGACGTTCCCATGCACTCTCTAAGCCTTCAGTTTGTAATTGCACTAATGATTCATGTAATGCATATAGGGTATTTACCGGCGCAGTATGGTGATAAGTACGTTTACCTTCACCTGACCAATAGCTCATCACAAGCGTTTGATCTAAGAACCAACTTTGCACAGGTACAGACCGGTTTTGAATTCTTTCAACGGCTGCAGGACTGAAGCTCACCGGAGAGATACCCGGGACACAAGACAAGCACTTTTGAGTACCAGAATAAATGGCATCAATGCCCCAATCATCCACATACAAAGGCACGCCACCGAGTGACGTCACCGCATCAACAATCGATAAGCAATCATATTGCCTTGCTAGTGCACAAAGAGTCTTGGCATCAGAAAGTACACCTGTTGATGTTTCAGCATGTACAAATGCGACAATTTTCGCATCAGGATGGGCTTTTAACGCCGCTTCAAGTTTTTCTGGATCAACGGGTTTGCCCCATTCATCTTCTACTTTAACCAGTACGCCACCAGAGCGTGTTACGTTTTCAGCCATACGATTACCAAACACACCGTTGATACATACAATGACTTTATCACCAGGCTCAATCAAATTCACAAAGCAAGTTTCCATGCCTGCAGAACCAGGAGCTGAAACCGCCATAGTACAAGGATTCTTGGTTTGAAATGCATACTGCAGCAATTCTTTTACTTCATCCATCATTTTTACAAATGTCGGGTCAAGATGACCAACGGTCGGACGACTTAATGCTTGTAATACGTTCGGATAAACATCTGAAGGACCAGGTCCCATCAAAGTACGTTGTGGTGGATAAAAAGAGGTAATGCTCATTCAATTTCCTTGTCATATTGTGAGAACCAGTAATCAGAAGCAGTGTACCTAAATGACCCTGCCTTTGTCCTACGTTCTAAACTATCTGTTAAGCTTACTTAGATATTAAGATAGATTAATTTACCATTGCGACGGCGTATTGCAAACAACAATGCAAACTTTTGTTTACAATAACCTCACAAGAATAGTGTTCAATTAGCTTACTGTGGCAAGATAATCAGCAATACCATCCAGTAACATCTGTACCGATATCATCACCAATAACATTCCCATCAATCGCTCTACAGCGGCTAAGCCTTTCTCGCCGAGAATACGATTAAACCCTTCATAGAACATTAAAATAAAGGCACTTAGCCCCCATGCAATGAGTAACGCTGCAGACCATTCAAACATTTTGTCAGGGTCTTGATGGGCTAATAATAATAACGCTGCAAGGATTGAGGGCCCCGCTAATAACGGTATCGCCATTGGTACAATAAACGGTTCTTCACCTGCGGCTAGGCCCGTTAACCCACCTTCAGTCGGGAAGATCATCTTAATTGCGATCAAGAACAGAATAATACCACCGGCGATACTCACCGCTTCTTGTTTTAGACTTAAAAAACCAAGGATCCTTTCACCTAAGAATAAGAATAGCAGCATCACAAACAGTGCAATTAATAATTCTCGTACCATGACAGCACGTCGACGTTTTTTATCTATGTGTTTTAAAATAGACAAAAATATCGGTAAGTTACCTAACGGATCCATGATCAAAAATAGCATCACCGCGGCCGAGATTATTTCCATTTGCATTAACTTTAACTCCCTAAATCATCCAATTAACCGAATGTAATTGCTAAGCTCAATATACCAGAGAGATTATAGATATAAAGCATTTAATTAGCAGATAATAACAAATAAGAACACGATTAAAACAGTGATAAAAGCTAACACTAAACAGATATGTTTACGGAATTTAGCATGTTCAATTGGCAGCATTAAAGAAGAAGAGTAAACGAACTAGGCAGTAAGAATAATTATCCACTGCAACCCAAGTAAGCTGCAGTGAATTAGCAGTATTAAATCTAGCAGAAAAATATTAACCGAGCGCTTTAGCCAACAAAGCTTGTTGATCAGGTGTAAACGGTAATTTCAGTGCCGCGTCATGGCCTTTTTCAGACATTTTAGCCCAAGTCTTTTGCACAATAACAATCAATTTTTCGTGTGTATGCTTTTCTGAAAACGCGGTAAAGTAATATTTTAAAAAGACTAAACAAATAACATCTTCTAGTGCTTGTACTTGTGAGTCACGTTTTAATTTTTCTTTACGCAACATACGACCAATTGCTTGTACTTCATCTTGTTCACAACCTACCTTTTCTGCAATTGCCATTGCTTCTTCGGCGTGTAAACGACCTAATGATTGACGCCATTTATTGTAGCCTTCGCGCCCGAGTGGATGCTCGCTACGAGGAATACTCCAACGTTTAATATGTTGTGCACGCGCGGCTATTTGTAATGCAGTCGATGCTTCAGGCATAAATTCAGCCAAGCACTCACTCATGCGTACACCGTATAACCATTCTTTTGGTTGTGCTATTCCATCTACAATTTCACTGACTGGATCACACTGATTTATTTCATCAATTAATTGTATTGCTTGCTGTATCCGTTGCTCTGACATGACATCCTCGTTATTAGTATGGTTATAAAGTCCATACTAGCAAAGCACACAGAAAGTTACCGATAAACTCACAATAAATATAAGATTATTCTTGCTGATCGATCTGAGATGGTGGTTGAGGCTCTATATTTTCACCATAAAAATACCCCACAACAGCGCCAGCTAATTTGGATTTTGCCGATACAGACTCTGTTGTTACGTCCATATCATCATCAAAAGAAGAAGCGAAAAGATCATCCAGTGCGACAACGTGAGAATGCACATTTTCACCTTTTAATACGCCAGTTTCACCTGGTAGTTGTGCCGCTAGCACTTTAACTTCATCAAGTTCCTTTAACCGTAATAGATCAGCCAGCGCCGTTTTTATAATGTGGTTTATTTCGGCAAGTTGTTGACGATCGCCAACCTTGAGGGCCGGTTTAGCTAAGATAGCCTGTCGTAGTAACAAAACTTCAGCAATGATCGTTTCAGGCGGATTCGTCATATCAGTCGATAATACGATACTTGAAAAATCATCAACTCGCGTTCCACCTTCTTGAGAAACATGATCGAGTACGATCACCTCATCATCATCTAGCGTCAACGCAGATGGATCTCCGGCTTGTTTTTTCTTGCTATCAGGATCATTTTTCTTCGGGTTATAATTAATAAGGTCTTTCTCTGTGGTGCTGTCATTTGTTGAAGCTGACGCACCATCGGGGGTGATCGCAGGCGTGATCTCGCGCTTTTCGGCATCCCGTTCCACAGCCGCTGTGGTTGGGTTTAACGCATTGGGAATACCCGTAGGAGGAGGAATAACTAATACCATATGCTAGCGCCCCCCTTAATAATATCCATACGGCGCAGGTAACGAATCGTAGCGTGTGACTGTATGAACATATCTTTCCCTCATTATCATAAATAACGGCTCAACAGTACATCCAAAATAATAACATGAGTGGCTGCTATTTGAGTTTATAACGAATGATTGATAAATGCCTGCAGTTTATTCACAAAAAGAGTGGGTTCTGAAATAAAAGGCGCATGTGAAGACGCTTTAAATATAAGACTCGGTGATTGCGGTAGGTAACGGTCCATCCACACCACTGTCGCTTGTGGCACCAGTGAATCTAAGCGCCCATAACAACGATAAAATGGCACTGTTAATGAAGCTAACTGCACGCGTAAGTCCACTGTCTCTAATAATCGTAAACCGTTACTTAATGCTTGTTCATGCGGCTGCGGACGTGCAGCTAATAAAGACTTTAACTGTTTAATGTCTTGTTTCGCCGTTTCACTGCCCATCGCTTGAATGGCTAAAAAACGATTAATAGTTTGTGATAGATTCTGTTTTAGCTGTTGTTGGAATTGCACTAATACATTTTCAGCAATACCAGCCCAAGCAGCTAATTCATTCACTTGTGATGTTGCCATAAATTTCGGTGAACTGGCAACTGTCACCAATGCAGAAACTCGTTGGGGATGCGCTAGCGCAAAATGAGTAGCACACAACCCACCCAACGACCAACCCAACAAAACGGCATTGTCAGGTACAACTTTAACTAATGCATCAGTAATATCAGCCAGCGACTGACTCGCAAGATAACTATCATGACTAAAGCCAAAACCAGGTAGATCAACTAAATGTAATCGATAGTGCGCAGATAGTAACGGAACAATAGATTGCCAACACGCACTATTTAATCCCCAACCATGTAATAACACTAAGTCTGGGCCGTCACCGACAATATCGACATGTAACTCTGTGTTGCCGCTTACACTTTTAATTTTTGTGGCTAAGACTTCTGACATATTTCTCTACACTTGACGAATTATTGAGCCATGAGGATATACTAATCAAACGAGTAGATATAGCCATGATCCGCAAACTCAGCATTATACTATTACAGCCTCGTTGTTACTTATGTGATATGCCCATCGATAATCTACAACCTTTTCTGTGTTTATTATGCCAACAGGAATTACCCTATTTACCGGTATCAAGCTGCTATCGTTGCGCGCTTCCACTCACTATAAATCAACAAGGTCAATGTCATGAGTGCAGACACCAAGAGCCACCTTGGCAACGATTAATTGCCTCGATGAACTACAGTTTGGAATGCCAATACTTAATTAAACAATATAAATTTTCGCAACAGCCACAACTACACTTACTGTTTTCCCAGCTAATAAGTCGTAGCGTCAGTAACAACGTCATCCAGCATAATTACAGTTTACCAGAGGCATTACTATCTATCCCTTTACATAAAAAGCGCCTCGCAAAACGAGGTTATAACCAAGCCCATCTACTTGCCCAAGATCTTGCAAAACAACTGCAAATACCGCTAATCGCAGAGAAAATATTTATTCGCACTAAAAATACCAAAGCACAAGCTAAGCAAACAGCGGCTGAGCGTAGCAACAATATGCACAATGCATTTCAAGTCACACAAGCTATTACAGTTAAGCATGTTGCAATTATTGATGATGTAGTAACAACAGGTGAAACAATGAAAACAGCTTGCCAGGCTTTATTTACAGCAGGGGTAGAACGTATCGATATATGGTGTATTGCCAGAACATTGGCGGATTAGTGGTTTCTAATCAGGAATAGCGTTACAATTAAAGACATAGTAAATTAGTCGGGTATGACAAAGAGGACATCATGATAACAATTACTGAAGCGGCACAAACTCATTTTGTAAAATTACTTAGCAACCAAAAAGACGGCACTAACATTCGTGTATTCGTCGTTAACCCAGGCACAGCAAATGCAGAGTGTGGCGTATCATATTGTCCACCTGAAGCAATTGAAAGTACTGATATTGTATTACCATTCAGTGGTTTTGATGCATTAATTGATGACATGAGCAAACCGTTCTTAACCGATGCTTATATCGATTTTGTTACGGACAAAATGGGTTCTCAATTAACACTTAAAGCGCCTAACGCAAAAATAAGAGCTGTTGCAGATGATGCTCCACTAACAGAGCGCGTTGACTATGTGATCCAAACTGAAGTTAACCCACAACTAGCAGGACATGGCGGTAACGTCGTATTAACTGAAATCACGGATGATGGCATTGCTATTTTACAGTTCGGTGGTGGTTGTAATGGTTGTAGCCAAGTAGATTTTACGTTGAAAGAAGGGATAGAAAAACAGTTACTAGAATTGTTCCCTGAAGAACTAACTGCTGTTAAAGATGCAACAGAACACCAAGCTGGTGAGCATTCTTACTACTAAGCTTTAATCAATTAAGCACAGCTAACATTAAACGATAGAATAAATAAAAAGTGACGGTCTTGACCGTCACTTTTTTAATTAAAACTGATTATTCGCCTTTTTTATCACGTGCTAATAATGCTAAAGCCGCTTCTTTTGGAAGCTTATTCTCATATAACACTTGATATATTTGCTCCGTAATTGGCATTTCCACGCCAAGACGCGCAGATAACAAATAAACTTCTTTGGTATTACGATAGCCTTCAACAACTTGACCAATCTCAACTTGTGCTTCATCAACGCCTTTACCTGCACCCAGTGCAAGACCAAAACGACGATTTCGACTTTGATTATCAGTACAGGTTAGTACCAAATCACCCAAGCAAGACATACCCATGAAGGTATTTTTTTCTGCACCTAATGCTTCACCAAGACGACATAACTCAGTCAAACCGCGAGTAATTAATGCAGTACGAGCATTCGCACCAAAACCAAGTCCATCAGATAAACCAGCGCCAATAGCAATCACGTTTTTAACCGCGCCGCCAAGTTGCACGCCAATAAAATCATTATTGGTATAAGTACGTAAACTACGGCCACAATGCAATAAGTGTGAGATATCATCAGCAAATTTAGGATCCGTTGACGAGATACTGATTGCAGTTGGTAAACCAGCAGCTAGCTCTTTCGCAAATGTAGGTCCAGAAAGTACAGCTAATGGATAACTACTGCCAAGAATATCTGTTGCAACATCTTGCAATAGACGTCCGGTTTCAGCTTCTAGTCCTTTTGTAGCCCAAGATATACGCGAGTCTTCACGTAAAAATGGTTTAATCTGCTTTAATACATCACCAAAAACATGGCTCGGTACCACAATCAGAATATCGCGACTTGCGGCCACAGCTTGTTCAAGGTCCGCCTCCAATACCAAAGCATCAGGAAAAGCGATACCCGGTAAGTAAGTTTCATTACAGCGCGCTTTAGCAAGTTCGGCAACATGCAGTGGATTATGACCCCACAACACGGTTTTGTTACCATTACGTGCTAAGGACATCGCTAATGAAGTGCCGTAAGAACCAGCACCCAGAACGGTAATCAAAGCGGTATCAGTCGCCATCACTTAAGAGTCCAGTTTTTGCTCTGCAAGAGCAGGTTCTTCAGCTGCTTGTTGCGCTTGTTGAACATAAGATGCAAATAATGCATCAAAGTTAACTGGCGCAAGATTAAGCTGCGGGAAAGAACCACGGCTCACTAAGCTAGCAATTGTTTCACGTGCATATGGGAATAAGATATTTGGACAGAAAGCACCTAGACAATGTGCTAATTGACCTTCGCTTAATTCACCAACAGTAAAGATACCTGCTTGTTGAACTTCACATAAGAAAGCCACTGTGTCGCCATCTTTAGCTGTCACAGTAAGTGATAATACAACTTCAAATACACCTTCACCAAGCTTAGAGCTACGAGTATCTAGATCTAATTTAACTTCAGGTTTCCATTCTTGTTGAAAAATCGCAGGAGAGTTAGGGCATTCAAAAGATACGTCTTTGATGTAAACACGTTGGATATTAAATTCTTGTTGGCTTGCTGATTCTGACATAAGTAAATTCCAATATTTATAGATTCAAACTGAGTAATTAATTTTTTAGTGAGCTGATTAGTAACTGTTATTTCTTAACAGTCGGTAAGTTTGCGTCTTGCCAACTTGCCATACCACCAGATAAATTATAAACAGTCGTAAAGTCCATTTTCGCTAGGCGATTTGCAGCGCGACCTGAACTCATTCCTGTATCACACATAACGATGATTGGGGTGTTTTTGTATTTTTCAATCATTGATAGCTTATTTGCTTCAATATCAGCAACTGGAACGTTAATTGCGTTTAAAATATGTGACTTACGATAGTTTTCTGCAGCACGTACATCAACAACAATAGCATTTTCTTTATTCATTAAAGCGGTCGCTTCATGATTGTTTACCGACTTAACTTTAGACATGGCACTTGAGCCAAATGAATAAATAAGGAAACCAGCGATAGCGACCCAAGCGAGAGATAAGGCTGGATTATTCGAAGCAAATTCAATATATTCTTGCATGTGATTATGACTCTAAAATTTAATAATAAAGGATTATTCTCAACGGAGTATACATGTGACAAGGAATAAAAGCAGCTCAATAATAAATTCCTCACCACCGTTATGAAAAGCTCAAAGATAAAGTTAATCACCAAATTTGCATAGTTAAGCTAATAACTCGAAATATGAAACAGATGGATATGTAGTTATATTACCGACATTTATAATTAAATATCTTCAATATTCTACCTGGATCATAAATAAGAGCCAATTTAGCTCCGTAAAGTGTAGTAATATTCCTATATTTAAACTTAATAACCGAGAGGTAAACTCATGTCTAAGGCTAAAAAAACAATTGCGCTTATCATCATGGATGGCTGGGGCCACCGCCTTGATCAAAAAGATAACGCAATTGCCAATGCAAAAACACCTATTTTAGATAAACTTTGGCAAGATTACCCAAGCATGCTGATTTCAAGTTCAGGCTTAGATGTGGGGCTACCTGATGGGCAAATGGGTAATTCAGAAGTTGGCCATGTCAATATTGGTGCTGGTCGTATCGTTTATCAAAATTTAACTAAAATCGATAAAGCAATCGGTGATGGCGAATTCTACCAAAATCCAGCACTTGTAAAAGCAGTTGATGCGGCGGTTGCGAATGATAAAGCCGTGCATATCCTAGGCCTAGCGTCTCCAGGTGGCGTACATAGTCACGACGATCAGATCTTGGCCATGATCGAACTTGCAGCAAAGCAAGGGGCAACAAAGGTTTATCTACACGCATTCTTAGACGGCCGTGATACACCACCACGTAGCGCACAAGGTACGCTAGAAAAATGTGATGCTAAATTTGCTGAAGTTGGCGTAGGTAGAACAGCCACATTAATCGGCCGCTATTTTGCGATGGACCGAGATAATCGTTGGGATCGTGTTGAAGAAGCCTATGAGCTATTTACGCAAGGTAAAAGCCAATATAAAGCAGATACGGCACTCTCTGGCCTTGAAGCCGCTTATGCACGTGATGAAAATGATGAGTTCGTGAAAGCGACAGTCATTGGCGAAGCTGCACCAATTTCCGATGGTGATGCAGTCATCTTTATGAATTTCCGTGCTGATCGTGCGCGCGAAATTACCCGTGCATTTGTCGATACAGACTTCACAGGCTTCAAACGCAGCGTAACACCGAAACTTGCTGACTTTGTTATGCTAACTGAATATGCAGCGACCATTGATACGAGCATCGCTTTCCCTTCTGATAAATTAGTTAATACCTTAGGTTCAATGCTTGAACAGCAAAATAAAACGCAATTACGTATTTCTGAAACAGAAAAATATGCCCACGTAACCTTCTTTTTTAATGGCGGCGTTGAAGACTCTTTTACAGGTGAAGATCGTGAATTAATCCCATCACCACCTGTAGCAACTTACGACTTACAACCTGAAATGAATTCAGAAATGCTCACTGACAAGTTAGTTGCGGCAATTGAGAGTGAAAAGTACGATGTGATCATTTGTAACTACCCGAACGGAGATATGGTTGGCCATACAGGTGTATTTGATGCGGCAGTAAAAGCGTGTGAAGCCGTTGACCAATCAATTGGTCGTGTAGTAGAGGCACTAGAAAAAGTCGGTGGTGAATGCTTAATAACAGCCGATCACGGTAATGCTGAAATGATGATCAACCCAGAAACGGGTGGCGTTCATACTGCACACACTAACTTACCTGTACCACTGATTTATTTTGGTCGTGATGCAGAGCCAGCAGAGACAGGTCGCCTATGTGATTTAGCCCCGACCATGTTGACTTTACTTGGTCAAGAAATACCAGCGGAAATGACTGGTAAGAACCTAATGAATCTGAAATAATCGTTTCCCTACGGGGAAAGGATTACGTTATGACATTTTTAAAAAACAGTATGGTCTATCGCGTTATAGGCCTGCTGATATTACTATCATCAAACGCTTATGCAGCCAATAATCAATCTGATCTTAATCAACTTCGTAGCCAGATCAAAGCCCAAGACGCATCAATTAAAAAACAAAACCGTTATTTAAACGATTTATCTACACAAACACAAAGTACCGACCGTGCCATTAGTAAAGTCGCCGCACAACTCAGTAATACCGAATCTTTAATCCGCGATATCGAAAAAGATCTCAGCGACCTAATCGCACAAGAAAAAGTACTATTAAAAAGTAAAAAGAAACAACAAAATATCCTTTCCGCACAAATTGAAACGGCCTATTTAAGTGGTAATAATGATTATTTGAAACTACTCCTTAACCAACAGAACAGTAAAGAGATAGAACGGTCATTAGTTTATTATCAACACCTTCACGCCGCTCGCGCTGCATCTATTGCTGAATTTAATGATACCTTAGCTAAAATTGAAAAAAATGAAGTAGAACAAGAAGAAATAAAACAGCAATTACTTGTCATCCAAACTTCACAGCAACAAAAATCCAAGCAATTAGCACAACAAAAATCAGAACAGAAAAAAAGTAATAGAAATATAGCTGACAGTATTAACAAGCAGAAAAAAACACGAACAGAGCTAGGGATAGCAGCACAAAAGTTAGAACAACAAATAGCGTTATTACGAAAACAGCAACAAATTGCGTTATTAAAAAAACAGCAAAGTGCGCAAATATCATTATCAGGATTGAAACGATATAAAGGCAAATTAGACTGGCCGATAAAAGGTAAAGTACTGCACAACTTTAACAGTAAGCGATTTAATAATGTCAGTTGGCGTGGATTGGTCATCAGCGCAAATGAAGGGAGTAAAGTAAAAGCAGTTAGCGCAGGTAAGGTCGTCTTTGCAGATTGGCTACGTGGATTCGGTATGGTAACGATTATTGATCACGGCCAGGGATATATGAGCCTGTATGGTCATAACCAAACATTACTCAAAGTAACCGGAGAGAAGGTACGCACGGGCGATGTCATCTCATTGGCTGGCCGTAGTGGTGGTCAGTTAGAGTCTGGGGTTTACTTCGAGATCCGCCACAAGGGTAAAGCCGTTAATCCACGCTCATGGCTAAAACGTTAACATTTTAGCTTGCTGTTTGTATTTCCAAATCAGTAATTAAGAACAAAGCCTCATCGCGGTTTTCACCACATACATCATTACAGGCCTTAAATGTATCGCATAACGCAGGGCGTTTAGGGTCTGTAAAGATTAGACATAAATGATCAACCGACAGATTAACACATCGTACACCAGCAGGCTTACCATCAGGCATACCAGGAATATAGCTAGTGATACTTGGCGCTTCACAGCACGCCCCACAATTCATTCTGCATTGCATAAAACAAACCTTAAATAACGAATGATAATAGCGTAATATCAGCATGTATCTAAAAAAGGGAACAGCATGAGATTATCAGCATTTACAGTAACAGACTCAACTCCACAGTTACTTATTGATATAACAAAATTGTATCGACCATTTCAGCATGACGAAGCTGAGATTCAAAAAACTTTCGATCAACTGCTTCAAGATGACAGCCAAACTCTGTTTGTTGCTAAATTTAATGATCGCCACATTGGTGGTTTAATCATGCAACATGATACTACCACGTTATTCTTAAGCTGCATGGCAGTAAGAGATATAACTCAACAACGTGGTGTGGGTAAATACCTAGTACAACAAGCAATCAAGCATGCAAAATCTCTGCAATTAGAAACCGTAACTGTAATTAAAACAACACAGGTTACAGCTGAATTATCTGCTTTTTTAATTCATCAAGGTTTCACAGAGCAAGACGCTGCACTTAGCTTTAGCTGTTAATAATTTACAGGTATAAAAAAAGCCGATATCAATGATATCGGCTTTTTTCGTTCAAGACTGTGTCTTAAATCTAATTTAGCGTTTGGCGATGCCCTACTCTCACATGGGGAAGCCCCACACTACCATCGGCGTTATTACGTTTCACTACTGAGTTCGGAATGGGATCAGGTGGTACCGCAACACTATGGTCACCAAACAAATTTTTC
>Ga0209291_1001113_pt1 | contig 24602 bp, 20 predicted proteins | sample GOMGulsemesocosm_FD_184633 | JGI IMG/M metagenome (GOLD analysis project Ga0209291, IMG submission 184633) | Methane-oxidizing microbial communities from mesocosms in the Gulf of Mexico - GOM9B Gulf of Mexico (SPAdes) (version 2) | ecosystem: Environmental > Aquatic > Marine > Cold seeps...
ATAAACTTTATCCATTGCTGTAATTGCCTTAGTATAATCCTTATTGTACTCGTGAGGATAGCTTTCCGAAAAAGCTTTTGAAATATTTGTTTGGCCAAATGAATAGGCTACTATAAAAGTTAGCATTAAAGATAATTGGAGCTGTTTCATAATTTAAAATTTATATAAAATTCCTAAAAATATTGAATTTGTGTTGTATGTTGTATTCTGAAAACTATCATCATTTTTCTCAGCTGTATAAGTTAACTTAACAGTAGTTTTAGGTGATAATAAATAATTTAAAGTACTCGATGAACGTTTTACAGATAGATTTTCATCGTTATATAATATCCCCGTTGAATAATCGGAAAACAACTGTTCCTTAATTTGTAAATAGCTCGTATTTACCCATAATTTATCCGTAAGAGAAATATTAATATAAGGCTTTATAATAACATCAGTATTACCATCGGAAAGTGACACAAACAAATCTGTAGCCAAGGTAACTCTATCCTTAAATATTTTGGGGACATAACTTAAACCAACTGAAGGAATGAATACATTTTTACTTTCAGAAACATTTTGTTGAGGTGCTCCTGGAGGTGTCATTGGTCCAATATTAGATTGTGTTTCTGATGTTTGGGTTAAGTAATTAGTATTAATGTTTAACGTCATTCTGTTAAATCGCCTGGTATAGTTAGCATAAAATCCAAAAGTCATTGAAGGCACTTCTCTAGTTATGTTTTGGTTTCCAAAAGGTGTCTGCGCCATAAAAGACTCTTTAAACTTACTACTTGCATACACAGCTCCCACTCCTATTGATGAGGTATCAAAAAAGTAATTCCCTGATAAATTATACTGTACACTATTTAACTCACGATCTGATTCACTTTGTGCATAAGTACTTAATGAATGTGTAATACGAATGTTATCTGTTAAGCGATGTTTTAAGGATAATATCCCATAAAATGTATTGCTTATTTGAGAAGTATTTGGTTTTTTAATTCCTCCTTCTAGATAAACTGATTCAACAAACTTTTTGTCGTAACCAATTTCTTCTTTTGTAATATCAGTAAATTGATCATAAACCTGTTCAGCCAGTATATTTTCTCCCATATGCTGATAACACCAAAACAAGTGTTTTTTTGGAAAATCCGTTTGATTATTCTGTATTGCCTTTTTTAGATAAGTTTCGGCAGTATAATATTGTTTTAAATTAAAATAGGCAATTCCCATTCTAACATTAAAGTAATAATAATCTAAATTTGCTTCCTCTCCCAAGTTCACCAACTCTTTCCATTTGGTATTGGTATACAGTTCAAACATTGTTGAATCAGTGGCTTTATAGTTCAACTCTTGAGAAAAAGAATTGAATACAGTTACCAGTAATATACCTACTATTATTTTTCGCATAAGGCTATTTTATTATTATTTATTTGAAACGAATCAATCTTACCATCCTTTATACAGAATGAATATTGCATTTCTTTATATACTTTTTTTCCTAGAGTCCCGACACAACTAGTCTCAAAAACTATTTCATTTGGGTTGTGCTCATTATCACAACTTTTAAACTTGAACGTATACCCTACTTTACAATAATGAAAAAACGGGGCTGTTAAATCATGTAATCCAGTAATAAATCTATTAAAATATCCAGTAATCATTAACTGGTCTTTCAACTCGATATCTTTATAATAACCAAGTAATACCTTTTGGGCTCCGTAGTAAAAATGCTGCAATAAACTTTCTTTCTTACCATAGAAATCAGTGAAATAGAATACTGTTCCGTTATTTACAAAATAAGCTGTACTCTTAGTTTGATGGCAATATATATACGACTGATTGTAAGCGTTTGTATAAACTTCCCATGTGATTTTTTCATTATCATAACTAAATTCAAAAGTTTTACCAGGAGTGAATGCAAAAGCCTCTGACAGTAACTTTGTTGTTTGCACATTTAAAACCGCATCTTTTTCCTTTGGGATTTCAAATGAATGAAATTTGTATTCATTCTCTTCTTTTGTAAGATGATACGCAATAGGATAACTAATTGTTTTAGAACCTATATAAGGTGTGGCCTGCAATTGGAAATGCAAATGTGGTTCAGGTGACCTCCCTGAACTTCCACATAACCCCAATAACTGTCCTTTTTTAACATAATCTCCTTTAGCGACTTTAAACGAATTTTTACGAATATGTGACAGTTTACTATAAAAATGCTCGCCATGTTTTATGATGATTGTATTTCCCCAATTGTTTTTTAAGTTTACCTCGTTTATTTTATTATCATCAATTCCATCCAACACTTCTATTACGTATCCGTCTGAAGGAGCAATTACTGGTAAATCATAACAATGGTAATCCTTTACATCCATTCCTAAATTATCGTATGTCTTCCCCTCTTCATCAATAACATCAAAGTCCCAAGCAAATTGCCACTCTCCTTTATGAGTAATATTCCCTGTATGTCCTTGAGAAATATTCCATTCACCAATTACTGGCAATCCAATATGAAAATAACTGTCCTTGTTAAATCGCTTTACCGCATTTAAATGCTTGTAATGATTTTTCTCTGGAGAAAATTGCTGTAAACTGACCAAAGTAATCCCCGATGCCTTATATCTAGTAGCCATTGCTCCCAAAAACAATAAGGTAACAATATTAAAAGGCAAGGAATATAATGGCAAGTTAATATGTACAAACAAAGTATGAAGCGCACTAATTAATAATGCAATAACTGGAATTGTAAACAACAACATTAAATATGATTTCCTTGAAGGAACTACAAAGAAACCGCCCAAGGCTATTGCTGTTAGGATAAAATTAAATCCAATGTAAGAATATATTAGCTGGGAAAAATCACCTCCAAAAAAATGATAAAACCAAAAACCAATGCTAAATCCGAAAATAGACAAACCAAACGCTATCCTTGAATAATACAATATTCCTACAGCTATTATCAATCCAGCTAAATCATTAAATTGAAAAAAAATAGCCCCTAATGATCGCAAATATAAATGTATTACATCTGCAAATGGTAAAGCACTTATTGTGTCGGAAACTACAATAAATAGCTCTGGAAACCACTCCGCTAAAGACAATACTTCTTTTTCATGCAATTCCAAAGATGAAAAATTGGAAGTACCCAAAATAATAATCCAAATCCCTATTAAAAATGGAATACTTAAAAAAGGTAACCCTTTTTTAGATAAGGTTATAATATACCACACCGTAAGAAATAAAGTAAGTATAGAGGTTAGCACTAATAGCATAAAAAATGAGCTATTAAAGTCATAAAACATTCCTAATGCTATCCCAACCATTAAGGAGTTATAGGTATAGGAACCATCTCTAATTAATTCTTGATTAAAATTAAAAAGAGAGGCGGTAACCTGACAAACCACAATACTTAAAACCCCACTAAATCCTGCTCCAATATCAAAAAAACTAATAGCAATTAATAATACTGCCAATACTTTATCGTTGGAAAAGAAAATTTGGGAATAGCTGTTTAAAATGCCATTCCCGTATAGTTTTACTGTTGCTGATATACTAATATTATTCAAGGGCTATAGTTTAAATTCTTTCAAATAAGCTGGTGACAATTCATCCTTTTCTAAGGTTTCTAAGGTTTCTTTGCTTCGTATAAGATGCACTTCCTTATCCATACCTATCATTACTATAGCTGGACGTAAAGATATAAACTGCATTGATTGCGTAATATTGTACGCTCCCATATGATGTACTACAACTTGATCTCCTGTTTTTAATGGTGGTAATGTAATGTTTTCTCGTACCACATCAATATTCATACACAACGGCCCGTAAAGTACTGTATCTTCAGTGTGCTGTCCAAATTCTTGAGCTGGAGATATTTTATGATCATACCAAAAAGAAGTGAACATTATATTGACCCCGAAATCCATGATTGTAGCTCTTCTACCATCTGATAATCTTTTATTAGAAATAACACTCCCTAATAAAAACCCTGCATCATCAACCAAAGCCCTTCCTGTTTCCAAATATAAATAAGGCAATTCATCAGGTTGAAATCCTGCATTTAATATTGCGGTAGAAATAACCTCAGCATATTCATGTATTTCAGGTACAGTATCTGAGCCACTTAAATAAGATCCTTTTAACGTGTTTTTAGAGCAAAAACCTCCACCCATATCTAAATAAGTAATTTCTTGACCGTATTGTTTTTTAATACTTAATGCTAACTCAGAAAGTTTACTTGCTGCAACACCGTATGCATTTGGTGTTAACATATAAGTTCCAATATGACAATGTAGTCCTACAAGGTTTAATTTCCCGGCGGCCATTATTTTATTTACAGCATCCCAAGCTTGTCCGTTTTCATAATTGAACCCAAATCTATCCCACATAGGATAAACTCCAGTATCCATATTCACTCGAATTGCTACTCTTGGTTTTTTATTTAAATCGCCTGCAATTTCTGTTAAACGATATAACTCATCTAAATGATCAATATGGATCGGTGAATTATTTTTAATAGCTACTCTTAAATCGTCGTCTGTTTTATCTGGTCCATTAAATAAAATTTTATCTCCTGGAACTCCATTATTAAGTGCTTTTTCATATTCGAAACGAGAAACAACTTCTCCCCACGATCCTTCTTGGTGGTATGTGTTACAAACTGCATTTAAATAGTTTGTTTTATAGGACCATGCAAACTGTACTTTTGGATATCTGGTTTCAAAAATTCGTTTTGCTGATCGGTAGTTCTCTCTTATCTTTCTTTCAGACATGACAAATAATGGAGAGCCATATTTATCTATTAAACTACTTACTGATACACCATCAATATGTGTTAAAGGGGCGTACTCCGTTCTTGTTCCAAATTTATTCATCAAGCCCGTATTTAAAGGCTTTATAATTGGTCTTTCGTATTGTAATTTTTCCATTGCTATTATCTTTTATGGGGCTAACCAAAATGGCCTAACTCCTGTTTTATAATTCTCCTTTAGTTGAAATTTTTTCAAATTCTGACATATCAACGATCATATCGTATGAATATCGTATGAACATTTTACCTACTTCATACTCTTTAAAAGGAGCTACAGAATTACCCATTCCATAATTTACTAATGATTCTATTTGATTTTGTCCTGCTCCGACTGTTAAATAACACCATGCGGGAAAACGAGGGTTAATTTCTATTAAGTAATACTCATCTTCAGTAGTTTTTATAAACTCTAATTCAAAAGGGCCTTTCCATTTGGTAGCTTTTACTAATTTTTCCGTTACTTCTAAAAGCTTCGGGTCATCAAGTGTTACTCCTGCCCATGCCTTACCTTTATCAGTAATATATAATTTTCGCATTGGCACAGCTCCTAATAAATTCCCTTCTCCATCTCCTATACCACATACATTAACTTCTGAACCGTGTACAAATTCTTGTATAATTACTGGTAAACCCCATTGTGCATTTATCTTATTAAAATGCTGAATGGCTTGACCAGAAGTATAAGCTATTTTAGCATCGTAAAACTTCCCTTTAATTACCATCGGAAAACCAAATTCATCGGTTAATTTAGGTATCTCATGCGAGTTAAAAAGCATTTTTGCAAAAGGCACTTTTATATTATGTTCTTCACCATAATCATATAAGTTAACTTTATGTCTCGCTTCAAATTGCTCTATTGATGGTAGTACCATCTTTATTCCTAACTCTTGATCAAATTGATCTTGAATTTTGATGAAATTATACAATTCCGCATCGAAATTAGGAAATAGAAAATCTAAACCTTCCACTGTATTTATATGATGAAAACGTTCAAGTAAAACTTCTTGTCCCGCTGATGGGTATGGAATTTGATATGTTTTATCTACTAGGTCATGCATATAAATTCCGGGTTCCATAGTTTCGTATGATAGTCCTATAATTCGGACATCAAAACTAGTAGCATCTCTTAATGCTCTTATTACTGCTATTCCAGGACCAGGGCTATCAATAGCGTTTAATCCTGTTACTGCAATAGTATAAATAGGCTTACTCATAATTATTCGCTTTCAGCTAATTTGTAATTAACCAGCATGCTTTTAAAATCATACAAGTCCTTTTCAATAGCATCCTTATCTGTCATATATCCTTTTAAGATATAAGTGATAATTTCACTATCATCTTTACCGTCTTTTAATAATTTTAATATTTCTTGTCCGACTGGGTTTAAAGAATATGAATCACCTGTTGATGGGTTAAACAAAAAACCAGAATCACTGATTGCTATATTTTTTTTTACTTTCATAATTTACTGAATTTAAACACTAAACTGATTTCTGTAAAATAATTTAGTATGATTATTAAGATAATGTAAATGTATGCGGAAGAGAGATTATAAGTATTACACTATTTTGTATAAAATGTGTAACATTTTGGAAAAACCTCGAAAACACCTGTAAAAACAACACTTTTTAATGTTGTTAAAAAATGTTAAATTATAGACTCTAAGGGTTTTCGGTACATTTCAGGAGCTTCTTTGAACTGAGAAATCGTAACTCCTACGTTTTTTTTAAACTGATTACTAAAGTATTGAACACTACTATAATCCATCATAAAAGCAATTTCACTTACAGAATATTCATTCCCTAACAACAACTCTTTTGCTTTCTCCAATTTTAGTAGAATAATATATTTTTCGAGTTTTGTTCCTGTAACCTGAGAAAAAACTCTACTTATTTTATCGTAAGGTAATTGTAGCTTATCGCTTATATATTCCGAATTTCGTATAAGTGAGTTGGCGTTAAATGATTTGTAAATTAATTCAATGGCTGCTATTTTAGTTTTTTCAACTATTTCTACGTTTGGATCTACTATTACACCAAAGCCCAATTCTTGTAACCAATTTATTATTTCAACGTTAGAAACAGCAGCATCATTATATGTATAGCTAATTATCCCTAATGAAATATCAGTTATAACCACTCCTTCTATAGATTTAAAATACAGTTCAATTAGCTTAATACAGCTATTACTGAACATGTTTTTTAAATAAAAAGTTTCTGTTTTATTCATTTACAATAACAATTGAATCAATGTTTTATGGATTATAAAACCAAGTTAGTTATTATTCTTATCATGACAAGCATCTTTATTCTAAAAATTATCTTAAACTATTAGAGCATAAAAAAGCTCCATTACAAATACTAGTAATGGAGCTTTTATTTTCTATAATTACATTGACAAACCTCTATAAGTTTATTCAACCGCTTTTTCAAAAGTCACTTTTCCCCCAACGATTGGAAGCATTAATTTTGTTCTTTTTAAATCAACTGTTAACTCTGTTCCTGGACTTGGCAACAAAGTATAATTATTATCACTTGAAAATATCATCAATCCAATTTGTTGTCCTTTTTCAATTATCTGATCATCTGGCATTAAATTGAATGTCATATCATAAAATTTCCCTGGAACCAAGGGGTTACTTTCAGTTAATGAAGAATGATTCTGAGGATCTGCCCAACCACGAGTAATTATATTGTCAGTAATTACAACATCGTCCCCTTCACTCCAAGGCAATGACACTAACCATACTGATAAGTTTGCTGCAGATTTACTACTAGCCAATTTTATTGTAATTTCAATTTCTCCAGAAATATGAATATCTTTTGTCAACTTAGGACTTACATAAAGTAATCTATTTTTTGATGACTCATTTTTTGCTAAATCTTTCCCTGAAAAAGAATAATCATCTATCAAGGTAGCCTTCTCCTTTTCCTTAACTTTTTGAGTATTTAATACTCCGTTATTCATTTTACCCGAGCTTAAATAAAAACTCACAGGTGAAGCCTCTGGGTTTGGATATTCAGCATATGGAGTTGGGTTACTCTGCTCATCATGCTCTCTAACAATCCATGAACGTGCATCATTTTCTACTCCATTTTCAATCCCATGTAAATAACGTGTAAACCATCTGTTCATTATTTTAATTGGCGGAGGACCACCATGACCATTTTGGTGGTAATAAATTTGGGTTGGAAGCCCCATTTTTTTCGCTCTCTTATATATTCTATAACTATGCTCCGGCATTACATTCCAATCATTAAAACCATGCGACATTAACAATGCTGCCTTCATAGGTTTCATATCATTTAAATAATCACGTCCTGCCCAAAAATCATTATAATCTCCAGTAATTCTATCCATACCTTCCATCATTTCTTTATCTCTTACCGTGGCATTATTGTATGGGCGTTTAGCTTCATCACCACTATGAATAAAATCATACAATACATCAATATCCTCTCCTAAATACCCCCCTGGTGATCTTACCAAACCATTTGACCTATAATAATGATAATATGATGTATTTGGTGCTATAGGAATAATAGCTTCTAACCCTTCCACTCCAGTTGTAGCAGCTGCTAATGGAATTGTTCCGTTATATGAAGTACCGGTCATCCCAACCTTACCTGTTGACCAAAATGCAGTAACAGTTTCTTTCCCTTCTGGAGACTCATATCCTTTTATTCTACCGCATAGCCAATCAATTACTGCCTTAGGAGCTAAAGATTCATTATCTCCTCCAACTGTTGGTGCTCCTTGTGATAATCCAGTTCCGGGTGACGATGAATGCACTACAATGTACCCTCTTGGCACCCATTTTTTAATATGTGAATTTGAAATAATCGGGCGTTTTCCCAAACGGATAACTTCTGGGTGCACTCTTTCTTGTTCTTTTTCCCCAATTTCATGTTTCACATCCCAAAACAAGCCCTTTACATCTCCTGCAACTCCTGCGAAATATGGGCTGGAAACGTAAATAATTGGGAGCTTTAATCCTTCCGTTTCTGTTTGTTTAGGTCTAGTAACTGCTACATGCATCCTGTCTAATTTCCCATCACCATCGGTATCAAATTCAGTTTCCACCCACAAATCATGACGAATCCATTTTTCTGCATCAGAAAAACCAGGTACAATTTGTGCTTGTCCGTCTTTAAAGAAAGGAAGTGATTTTATCGTTTTTACATTTTCTTGCCCATTTACTTTGAAAATGAACACTCCTAAAATTAAAATGTAAATTTTTAGATTGAATACAGGTTTCATCATTAGTACAAGTCTTTTATTAGTTATACAAGTAATATATCTTAACTAACACAGTAAAATATATGCTTATCAGTTAGCTAACGAAAATAGGTGTTTTGATAAACATTTACCGTTAAAAATTTCCTAATATATTATACTAAATTACCTCTAAAAAGATTTTTCAGGTATAAATTTAACTGATTTAAAATGTCCCCCCCCTAATTCATGCGCTATTTTTATCAAAAAAATTAAATTAAATTATAACTAAATAATTAACATCAATTATTTTCCCTCTTTAAAAGTATAAGCTTTTAAAAAAAATAACACATAATCATTTAAAACATCCTTTATTCCACTTACATATATTTTGTATCTTTAAGTATTCACTTACTACTAACTTATGCTCACAAAACAAGAAAAAACAGAATATAGGAGTTCCCTATTTTGTCATTTAGACGGTCTCGCAACAGCTACAACTGCATATGCATTACACAAAAAAGGAGTTTTAGATTATCTCTTGAAAAATGAGAAAATCACATTAAATAAACTTTCAAAAGAGTTTAGTGCTAATGAAGGCTATTTAAATGTCGGCTTAAGAGTTCTATGTTCTCAAGGATGGCTAACGCAACTACATGAGGAAGATGAAGTTTATTTTACAACCAACAATAACAGCAAAAAAGCTTTTAAATTAATTCCGCTATTTGAAGACTCCGTAAATCTATTAAAATACAGTGTTCAATTCCCTGAAGAACGTATTGGAGCTGATGCATTCACAAGTTTTGATCACATTTTTAAAAAGCTAGTAAACAATTATGGAATCACCGAATTTGACCCCGTAGAAAAACAAGTTTTAAAACATATTGAAGGAGTAGTTCTCGCTCCTATTATTGTTTTATTAGGAGTAAACGGGATGTTTCACAAATACTTTATGGAAGCTTCTTTTAGAGCTCAAGAGTTTCATAAGGACCCTGAAAGCTTTAAAAAAATATTAGATTTTTTCACTCACTTAGAGTGGTTTACAAAAAAAGGTGACACCTATCAATTTACAAATAAAGGATTGTTTTTTGCTAAAAGGGCAAGTGCCTATGGAGTTACTGTGTCATACCTTCCTACTTTTGTACAACTAGATGAATTATTATTTGGGAATCCGTTAGTTTTAAATTCTACTATAAACGAAACAGAAAAGCATGTACACCGAGAAATGAATGTTTGGGGAAGTGGTGGAGCACATAGCACATATTTTAAAGTGGTCGACGAAATTATCATCAACATATTCAATAAACCTATTGAAGAACAGCCTAAAGGAATATTAGATATGGGTTGTGGTAATGGTGCTTTCATTCAACATATATTTGAAGTAATAGAACACCAAACTTTACGAGGAAAACTATTAGAAGATTACCCACTATTATTAGTAGGAGCAGATTTTAACCAAGTGGCCTTAAAAGTAACTCGAGCCAATTTAATTAAAGCAGATATTTGGGCAAAAGTTATTTGGGGGGATATTGGAAGACCCGATTTACTAGCAACTGATTTAAAAGAGAACTACAACATAGCTCTTAAAGACCTATTGAATGTAAGAACTTTTCTTGACCATAACAGAATTTGGGAAATGCCGTTAAATACCACAAATAGGACAAGTACTTCTACTGGGGCGTATACCTATAAAGGAAAATATATTAAAAATAGTCTAGTAGAAGATTCTCTATTAGAACATTTATTAAAGTGGAAACCATACACTGAAAAATTTGGTTTATTGGTTATCGAACTACATACTGTAACTCCGGAATTAGTGGCAAAAAACATTGGGAAAACAGCGGCAACTGCCTATGATGCTACTCATGGTTATTCCGATCAGTTTATATTAGAAATTGATGTTTTCCATAAAATTGCTATTGAAGCAGGGTTACATCCCGATTCAAAATACGCTACAAAATTTCCAAATAATGAATTGGCAACCGTAAGCGTCAACTTATTAAAAGGACATTAATATAAGTAATACGACTAAATACTTAACAAATAATTAAACTAGTCATGACAATTACCGAATTCACCATACGACTTTTGTCAGCTGCTTTTGCTGGAATGCTTATTGGATTTGAAAGACAGTGGAATAACAAATCTGCAGGAATTAGAACCAATACTTTGGTTGCAATAGGTGCTGCACTTTATGTACTATTATCCATTAACATCAATAAAGAAAGTGATGGCATTACAAGAATTATTGGTCAAGTTATAACAGGTATAGGATTCTTAGGAGCTGGAATTATTTTTAAAGAAGGTTTAAATGTTCGCGGACTGACTACTGCCGCAACCGTTTGGTGCAGTGCTGCTATTGGATGCCTTTCTGCTGCTGGCTATTTTATTGAAGCCATTATTGGAACTGGAATAATTTTACTTGTTAATTTAGCACTAAAACCTATACACAAGTGGTTGTTTCATCGAAATAAGAATTAATTCATTATTTTAAACAACAACTCTTTCAATAAATCACTTTGTGGTAAATTACTAGCCCCTACTCCTTTACTCTTTAAATCAGCCTCACGCAGTAATGCAACCACCTGACTTACTTTTCGCATAGGATAGTTTTTCCCTGCAGCCTGATATTCTTTCACAAAAAACGGATTGACCTTTAATGCTTTAGCTACACTAAACTGAGTTTTATCGGTCAAGGCATGGTATTGCAATAATTGTGAAAAGAAATTATATAATAAAGATACGGTTACAACAGTTGGATTGTCTTTTGGGTTTTGAGCAAAATAATTAATAATTCTATTTGCTTTTAAGATATCACGTTCTCCTACTGCCTTACGCAACTCAAAATTGTTATAATCCTTACTAATACCTATATTCTCTTCAATATGTATTGGCGTAATCTCTGAGCCTGAAGGCAACACCAATTGTAATTTATCTAATTCATTATTTATTTTCCCCAAATCTGTTCCTAGAAACTCCACTAACATTTGAGCAGCTTTTGGGTTAATGGTATATTTTTTTCCTGATAAAACTCTTCGTATCCAGTCAGGTACTTGATTGTCGTATAATTTTTTACTTTCAAACAATACTCCTGACTTCTCTATTGTTTTATACAACTTCTTACGCTTATCAAGTTTTTTATATTTATAACAAATTACAAGGATTGTAGTCGGCTGTGGATTTGCAGCATAAGCTTCCAGCTTATCGATTGTTCTACTTAAATCCTGAGCTTCTTTAACCAACACCACTTGTTTATCCGACATCATTGGGTATCGCTTTGCATTAGAAACAATATCATCAATAGTTACATCTCTACCGTATAAAACCATTTGATTAAAGCCTTTCTCTTCTTCTGAAAGTACATTTTTTTCAATATAAGTAGCAATAGCATCAATATAATAAGGCTCATCACCCATTAAAAAATAAATAGGTTTGGTATCCCCTTTTTTTATATCAGCTACTATTTGTTTTACTTTATCCATAAATTATTTAAAATACTTCGACAAGCTCAGTATGACATTCTAAAAGATTGGTTATTTTTGATCGGTGCAACAGTTAAATTTCCCTACATATACCTTTCGCTTCAAAAATAGCGAAAATAAACTCAGTATTTTTGATGATATCAGGAAAAAGTTTATTGTGCTTACTCCTGAAGAATGGGTCCGTCAACATTGTGTAAATTTCTTAATGATTGAAAAAAAATATCCAAAATCATTGATCAACGTTGAAAAAGAGCTATTTATAAATGGCCGAAAAAAACGATACGATATTGTTGTTTATAATTCAGATGGAAGCATTAACATTTTAATCGAATGCAAAGCACCAAAAATTCCGATTACTCAAAAAACTTTTGATCAAATAGCACAATACAATCTTACATTAAAAGCTAATTTATTAATGGTTACCAACGGACTAAATCATTATTACTGCCAAATGGATTATAATAATGAACGCTATGATTTTTTAAAAGAAGTTCCAGAATACACAAACTAATTACTCATACATAAAGTACTTTAGATATAATTTCATCCCTCCCAGGATTAACAAAAAATTATATTAAAAATTAAACTGATATATATATCTTTACCCTTTAAAGAAACACCAAAATATGACTTCATTATTTATTAACTGGAACCCAAGTGACACACTAATTAACTTAGGACCAATACCTATAAAGTATTATAGTTTAATGTTTGTAATTGCCTTTTTAGGAGGCTTACAAATCATGAAGAAAATATTTAAAAAAGAAAATGTAGCTGAAGAAAAATTAGATACTTTATTTATCTATTCCGTTGTTTCAATTTTAGTTGGAGCACGCTTAGGACACGTTTTTTTCTACGACTGGGACTATTACCAAAATAACCTATTAGAAATCATATTACCTTTTAGGTTTAATCCATTTAAATACACAGGAATAGCAGGCTTAGCAAGTCATGGTGCTGCCATAGGTGTTATTGTAGCAATGTATTTGTACCATAAAAAATACCCGGACATTAAGTTGTCATGGATATTAGACAGAGTCGTTATACCAGTTGCTTTTGGAGCTATTTTTGTTCGTTTAGGAAACTTAATGAACTCTGAAATTATTGGGAAAGAAACATTCTCTAACTATGGATTTAAATTTATACAACAATACTATCGTTCCTATGAAGCTATGCAATTAACAGGTGCTAAAACTGCAGGGAAAGCATACGACGCAATAACTAATAACCCAAAGTTTTCAGCTTTATTAGAAGCAGTTCCATTACGCCACCCTGCCCAACTATACGAATCGGTTTGTTATATTTTTGTATTTGCTATTTTAATGTATACGTATTGGAAAACTGATAAAAAACAGAAACCATTTTATATTTTCGGTTTATTCTTAGTTTTATTATGGTCTGTTAGATTTGTGGTTGAGTTTTATAAAAAATCACAAGGAGGATTTGAAGATTCATTAGGAAACCTATTATCTACAGGACAATGGTTAAGTATTCCGTTTATTATTATTGGATTCTACTTTATGTTTCGTCCAACTAAAAAAATTGCATAATGCGTATTTACTTCGTTCTTATTGGATTAGTTCTTCTTAGTTTTTTAACACTTCAATCTTGTAAAAAAGAGCAAAAAAACGAAGTTATTCCAACCAAAATAGAATTTAAGCACGAAGGAAATCTAAGTTTATTAGACAGTACTAACTCTGTTATAAAAGAGGTCAAAATAGAAATTGCTGATAACGATTTTGAAAGACAAACTGGTTTGATGTACCGCAAACAAATGGACAAAAATAAAGGAATGTTATTTGTTTTTGACAAAAGCGAAACAAAGAGCTTCTACATGAAAAACACGTATATCCCACTTGACATTATTTATATTGATGCTGATTATTCAGTTATCAATATTGTGAAAAATGCTGAACCACTAAATGAAACCTCTCTATATTCTGATGCTCCAGCAAAATATGTCCTAGAAATTAATGCTGGATTGAGTGATGTTTGGAATTTAAAAGCTGGTGATAAAATTTCTTATACTAAACTATAAAGTGTCCTTGCCCTATTTAAATCTACTGAGTCTTTAGAGGTCATGAAAAGAAAATATTTTAATTGCCATTCTTGGGACTTACAAGCTTGTCTACTTTTAACTTCTACCCAAGGTGGATAAACACGAATAGCACGTTTACCTTCTTTTAAATCAGTTGAAAACACCCCTTGTTTAATTAACTCTTTTTTTGGAAAAACAAATTGACCAAAATTGTTTTCCTCTTTCACATTTACTACAATATAATCAATAACATCAACACAACTATAAGGCATTATTGGCCCATTATCAATTCGTTTCCATAATACTACAAATTGACCAATTTTCTTTGGCGTTATTTTAGCAGTCCTACTAATTACACTTTTCTGATTAAGTAAGTAATTACATGCAGCATATTCTTTGGATTCATTATTTAAAGTATAATCAGTTAATTTAAACAAACAACAATCATACACAAGCTCTTTAATCGTTTCAGTGTAATTCATTTTATAAATATAACTTTTATAGGCTAACAATGGTATAAATAAAAAATCCCGAAGCTAAGCTTCGGGATTTTGAATATGAATTATGAATTGAAATTATGCTGCCACAACTTCTTCTCCATCTAACTCTTCTTCTTCTTTTTTATCTCTCTTTAATTCTTTGTTTCCAACTGTATCAAACATAACTGGAGTTGCAATGAATAAAGATGAATACGTACCTACAATTACACCAATAATTAATGCAAAGATAAATCCTCTAATAGACTCACTTCCTAAGATAAATATTGTTCCTAACACGATTAAAGTAGTAATAGACGTATTTAATGTTCTACTTAATGTACTATTTAATGCTTGGTTTACGGTTTTACCGTATGCCCATTCCTCATTATCGTTAAAGTATTCTCTAATTCTATCAAATACTACAACCGTATCATTCAATGAGTACCCAATTACAGTTAAAATTGCTGCAATAAATGCTTGATCGATCTCCATTGAGAAACCTAAATCTAACCCTAACCCTTTAGTTAATGAGAAGATTCCTAATACAATAATAACATCATGGAATACAGCTGCAACAGCACCTAAACTAAATTGCCACCATTTGAAACGCATTAAGATGTATAAAAACACTACTATTAACGATCCTAATACTGCCCAAATAGATGCTTTTTTAATATCATCAGCAATTGTTGGTCCTACTTTCATACTTGAAACGATACCTTGTCCATTTTCGCCTTTAGTAAACTGCTCTAAAGTCATTCCTGCAGGCAACATTTCTTTTAACTGCTTATATAAAAGTTCCTTAATTTCTGTATCAATAACTAAACCTTTTTCAGCAATCTTGTACTTAGTACTAATTTTTAATTGATCATCTCCACCAAACGTTTTTACCTCAGCACTTCCGAAAACAGTAGTTAATTTGTCAGAAACATCAGTAGTACTTACCGCTTTATCAAACTTAAGCTGAAATGTTCTACCACCAACAAAATCAATACCTTCATTAAATCCGTTAGTGAATATTGACCCTAAACAAGCTACAACCAATACACCAGAAATAATATATGTCAACTTTCTCTTTCCTAAGAAATTGATTCCCATCTTTTTCATTACGTTTTTGGTAGCTGCAGTAGAGAATGGTAATACACCACCTTTATCTGCACTCCAATCAACTAACAATCTTGTAATAAATATTGCAGTAAATAAAGATGTTGCAATACCGATAATTAATGTAGTTGCAAAACCTTGAATTGGCCCTGTACCAAATACAAATAAGATAATTGCTGTTAATAAAGTAGTAACGTTAGCATCTAAAATAGATGATAATGCATTACTAAATCCATCTTTAATTGCTTCAGCTTGAGATTTCCCTAAAGCCAATTCTTCTTTAATACGTTCGAATATAAGTACGTTGGCATCTACCGACATACCTATTGTTAATACGATACCTGCAATACCAGGAAGTGTTAATACAGCTCCTAATCCAGCAAGAATACCAAATATTAATAAGATGTTTAAACCTAAGGCAATGTTAGCATATAAACCTGCTTTACCATAATAGAATATCATCCAACCGAAAACTATTAATAAAGCAATTACAAATGACATTATACCACTATCAATAGCGTCTTGACCTAAAGATGGTCCAACTTCAGCAGAGGCAATAATATCAGCAGAGGCAGGTAATTTACCAGCTCTTAATACATTCGCTAAATCTTTCGCTTCATTTAATGTAAAGCTTCCAGAAATTGAAGTACGTCCACCAGAAATTGCTAAACTAGCACTTGGTGCAGAATACACAATATCATCTAACACAATAGCAATAGCATTTCCTTGCTTAGCAACATTACCAGTAAGTTCTTCCCATTGCTTAGAACCTAATGAATTCATCGTAAGTCCAACAGAAGCATCACCTACTTGTGTATATTCTTGTTTTGCATCAGTAAGCACGTCACCTAACATAGCAGGATTCCCTTCTCTGTCGGATTTTATTGCATATAATGGCACATATTTATTAACATCGTCTTCAGCAATATTAAAAGCAGCTTTATCGCTTGCCGTAAATAAGATTCCCCATCTATATTTTGCATTTTTAATAACTCCAGTTCTTAAATTTTTAGTAGCATTTAAGAATCCGTTAATTTTTGCAGTATCAGCAACTTTAGCAAAAGCTAAACGAGTACCTCCAGTTAATGTTAACATATCCAATAAAGGATTTGGTTCGTTTGCTTTTTTAATAGAATCATTTTCAGCTCCTAATAAATCATCAGCAGAAGCTTCAGTATCTTCTTTAGTTTCAGTAGTTACATCTTTAGCAGCAAGTTCTTCTTTTAATTTACCATTTACAGCAATTAAATACTGAGCTGCTTCATTAAAAGTATGCGTTTCATAAAATTCTAATTGAGCAGTACCAGATAATAATTTCTTAACACGCTCAACATCTTTAGCTCCTGGTAATTCAACCAATATACGAGCTGAACTACCTACACGTTGAATGTTTGGTTGTGTAACACCAAACTTATCAATACGTTTTCTGATTACTTCAAAAGCAGACTCGATAGACTCATCTAACTTTTTAGTAAGCACAGCTTGTACTTCTTTATTAGTCATTGTTGCACTTACAGTACCGTCTAATGACTTATTTGCAAAAATATCAGTTGCAGCTAAAAGCGTTGGAGTTCCTCCGTTTGCATTAACTTCATCAAAAGCAACAAAAAACGACTCTAAGTATGTATCATCAGAGTTCGTTTGTAAAGCATCAGCTTTAGTTAACGCTTGATTAAATACTGGGTTTTTTGAGTTGTTCGATAAACCTCTTAAAATATCTTTAGTAGATATTTGAAGCGTTACGTTTACCCCTCCTTTTAAATCAAGTCCTTGATTTAAAACTCTCTTTTTAGCGTAATCGTAAGTAATTCCAGCAATTACTGATTCTCCTCCGATTGAATCAAGATATTTCTTCTCTAATTCATCAGCATTATCAGCTCCCTTAACAAATGCTGCAGCATCTTTCTCCACCTTACTTGCTATGTACGTAAATGATAGCTGGTAAATTCCTACCGCTACAAATAAGAAAGCAAACAATTTAACTATTCCTTTGTTTTGCATTATAATTTATTATTAGTTATCAATTTCTATTTTCAAACGAGCAAATATAATTTTTCTGCGGTTAAATAACAATATATTCAAGCAGTTTTTATAAGATTTATAAACATAAAAAACCAGCATGGAAGTGCTGGTTTTTTTATACTATTCAATAAGATGATTTTTACATCCCTAATTGCTCCGTTTTTTCATATCCTTCTAAAGGAGTCATGTCAAATTTAGCTTCAGCAACCTCTTCTTCTTTAATTTCAGTAACTTCCATTTTTACAATAATATCAGCCCCCATTTGGTTCATGGTAATTTCCATGTACATAGGATACCCTTTAATTTTATCTCCAAATTTAGCAGCCTGTTGAGATTTAGCAATAATCTTATCAGAAGTATACACAGCCATTTTAACCTCAGTACCTTGCTGCATAGTAGTTACATTGTACTTTTTACATTCATAACCTAACACCTTCTTTGTTTCATCACTTGCAATAACAGTAAAGTCCTTTTGCCCATCGTCAGATTTTTTAATATCGTTTAACATGTATTTTTTCCCTGTCATTGCATGATCCATCATCATCAACATTTTATTTGCGGAACCATCAATAACCACTATGGTATTTCCTTGCATTGGGCTATCCATCTCAGAACGAGATTTGTCATTTTTAAACCATGTAGTGGAAATCATTTTTCCCATCATAGCCAATTGCATATTCATTTGCTCATCAGGACTTGACACTGTTTGTGTTGTTGTAATTACTCCTTCGTTTACTGTTTTTTGAGAAAAACCGAATACACTAATTACCAATGCTGCTAATACTATTATTTTTTTCATCTTAATTTTATTATTTTAATTTTATTATTTTAAATTCTATTGATTAGACTACCTGATTCTAATATTGTTACAGATTTTTATACCTTTCTGTACATAAACAACAAAAAGCCACCTAAATCAGATGGCTTTTGATACTATATAAATCCCGTAAAACTTAGTTTGCAGGAACTTCTAATAATTGATTTGTTTTCTTAACGCCCTCAGCAGATTCAGCTAATTTTGCTTTCTCAGCATCAGATAAAGAAATTTCAACAATTTTTTCAATTCCATTAGCACCTAATACACAAGGTACACCGATCGATAAATCACTTAAACCAAATTCTCCTTCTAATAAAGCAGAACAAGGGAAAATCTTTTTAGTATCACAAGCAATTGCTTGTACCATAGCTGATACAGCTGCTCCCGGTGCATACCATGCAGAAGTACCTAACAATCCTGTTAATGTAGCTCCACCAACTTTAGTATCCTGAACAACTTGCTCCATTCTTTCTGCAGATAAGAATTCAGAAACTTTTACTGAATTTCTTGCTGCTTTATAAATTAATGGCACCATTCCTTTATCAGAATGCCCACCAATTACCATACCGTCAACGTCAGAAATAGGTGCTCCTAAAGCCTCAGCTAATCTATACTTGAAACGTGCAGAATCTAAAGCACCACCCATTCCGATAATTCTATTTTTAGGCAACCCAGTAGTCTTATGTACTAAATATGTCATTGTATCCATAGGGTTAGACACTACAATAATAATTGTATTTGGAGAATGCTCAATTAAATTAGCAGAAACCATTTTAACAATACCAGCATTGATCCCAATTAATTCCTCACGAGTCATTCCTGGCTTACGTGGAATTCCTGAAGTAATTACACATACATCACTTCCTGCAGTTTTTGAATAATCATTAGTAGATCCAACAATTTTTGTATCAAAATTATTTAAAGATGCAGTTTGCATTAAATCCATTGCTTTACCTTCAGCAAAACCTTCTTTAATGTCTAAAACTACTACTTCCGATGCGAAATCTTTAATTGCAATATACTCTGCACAACTTGCACCTACTGCTCCTGCTCCTACTACTGTTACTTTCATTTTTTATGTATTATATTATTATTAATTGTGTTCTCTTTTTATTTATATTTTATAATGCAATGCTAAATTACAATTGGCAAATTTACCTATTGATACCATGGAAGAAATGTAAAATTTCTTAAAATGATAATTAACACCTACATCGCCTTTCACTCCCATTTTATTGTTATCATCAATCGTCTTTAACTGATCATTAAATAAACTTAAAAACAAATCTTGGGTACCACCTAATTTATACTTAAAATCACTTCTAGTAACGCCTAATGATCCTGAAAATTCAAACTTCTTATATACTTTAGAAGCGATAAATTGAAACAACCATGAATTAGCATCTACTATCACGGAATTTATAACCGCCAAAGGAACATCTCCTGGCTGTGAGTTAGTAGCTTCTAATTTATAATCATCAAAATACAGATCCAAGTCGAATTTAGAGTAAGACAATAATACCGCAAATTCTACAGCATTAACACTATCTTGTTTTCTTATATACTGAGTTAAATTATGTTTAATCGCTCCTCCTAAAATCTGGTAATCAGAAACATCTATTTTAACTTTCGGAGAATAACGAAAAGTCACATCTGTTTCTTTCCACAAACCAACTGAAGCCTGTACATAAGGATGTGCCAAAAACGACTCATCTACTCCTTCAAAAGCCTGAAGTTCATAATCTTGACCTCCAATTTTAAAATCATAAAATGTAGCTGTATCCCCTCCTAAAGCAGTTGGAACCGAAGCAGACTGTGCTCCACCTCTTATCTGCATATTTTGAAAATTGACATTACTCACCTCTGAAGTTTTTTGCTTTTTAGCAATAGGCAACACATTCGCATGAATTGAAAAGTCTACTTTGAACTTACCAATACTTTTCGCTGAACTATACCAACCAGAAGAAGATTGATATACCGAAGCATCAGCTGCTGGACTAACAAAACCTTTAGATAAAAAAACCATATCAGAAAGTACTGATGGAACATCTTGATTAAAGTTTTGTGAAAAACTAAATGACGCACCCAATAATACTAAACCTAAACTTATCTTTTTAAAACTCATCCTAAGCATCAATATTTGCGTACTTAGCATTTTTCTCTATAAACTCTCTACGTGGTGGCACTTCGTCTCCCATTAACATAGAAAAAACTCTATCAGCTTCTGCATCACTATCAATAACTACCTTACGCAAAGTTCTGTACTCAGGATCCATTGTCGTTTCCCACAATTGTACTGCGTTCATCTCTCCAAGACCCTTATAACGTTGGATTTTAGCTCCATCACCGTATTTAGCCATTAACACATCTCGCTGATCATCATTCCAAGCATATTCTCCTTTTGCTCCTTTCTTTACTAAATATAAAGGTGGTGCAGCAATATAAACGTGCCCGTTTTCTATCAATTCCTTCATATATCTGTAAAAGAATGTCAAAATTAATGTTGCAATATGACTACCATCGACATCAGCATCACACATAATTACAATTTTATGATAACGTAATTTCGATAAGTTTAACGCTTTACTATCTTCTTCTGTCCCTATAGTTACTCCTAATGCAGTAAACATGTTTCTGATTTCTTCATTCTCAAAAACCTTATGTGACATCGCTTTTTCTACGTTCAAAATCTTACCTCTTAATGGCAAAATTGCTTGAAACTTACGATCTCGACCTTGTTTAGCCGTTCCACCTGCCGAATCTCCCTCTACAAGGAACACTTCACATTTTGCTGGATCTTGCTCTGAACAATCAGATAGTTTACCAGGTAAACCTCCAATACTCATTACTGTTTTACGCTGCACCATTTCACGTGCTTTAGCAGCTGCATGACGTGCTTGCGCAGCAAGAATTACCTTCTGAACTATTGTTTTAGCTTCATCAGGGTTTTCTTCTAAATAATCAGTTAACATTTCAGATACTGCTTGACTTACAGCCGCAGATACATCCCTGTTTCCTAATTTTGTTTTTGTTTGTCCTTCAAATTGTGGTTCTGCAACTTTTACCGAAATAATAGCTGTTAACCCTTCACGGAAATCATCTCCTGCGATATCAAATTTTAATTTTGATAACATTCCAGATGCTTCAGCGTATTTTTTCAAGGTATGTGTTAATCCTCTTCTGAATCCAGATAAATGTGTACCACCTTCATGCGTATTAATGTTGTTTACATAGGAATGTAAATTCTCAGAATACGATGTATTATACACCATTGCTACTTCAACAGGAATTCCGTTTTTCTCCCCTTCCATTGATATTACATTAGCAGTTAACTGCTCTCTTGTAGCATCCAGGTATCTGATAAATTCCGGCAACCCTTCAGTTGAAAGAAACGTTTCACTAACATCATTACCTTCTTCATCTTTATGACGTCTATCAGTAAGCGATATTGTTAATCCTTTATTTAAGTATGCTAACTCACGTAAACGAGCAGCCAAAGTATCATAATTATATACTGTAGTATCTTTAAAAATAGTATCATCTGGCGTAAAAGTAACCATCGTACCATTCTTATCTGTTTCACCAATTGGCTTTACAGGATACATAGTTTTACCTTTTTGATATTCTTGCTCCCAAATTTTACCGTCTTTATAAACGGTAGCCTTTAAGTGATTAGATAATGCATTTACACAAGAAACCCCAACACCGTGAAGTCCTCCAGAAACTTTATACGAATCCTTATCAAACTTACCTCCAGCACCAATTTTAGTCATTACTACCTCTAAAGCAGAAACTCCTTCTTTTTTATGAATTCCAACAGGAATACCACGACCATTATCTAATACAGAAATTGAATTATCTTCATTCATCCATACATCAATAGTATCACAATGACCAGCCATTGCCTCATCAATAGAGTTATCAACTACCTCATACACTAAATGATGTAATCCTCTTACTCCAACATCTCCAATATACATCGATGGACGCATACGTACATGCTCCATTCCTTCTAATGCCTGGATACTATCTGCTGAATATTGACTTTTTTTATTTTCTTCGCTCATAAAATAATTGCTATTATTCCTTCATTTTTTATGAAGACAGACAAATATAATAAAAAGATGTAAAACAACAGAAGTTCTAAGCGATAGGACATCCAGAGTTATCAACATTCCTTAAATAATAAAAAAGCGGCTTAGAAGCTCTTATTTTACCTTTATTTTGAATTTGACATCAAAAAAAAGTGTGGTGTTAAAAATGTAGATTTATAAATAGCTTAAAATAGCTTATTTGAAGAAGTGGTTATTTGTTTTTCTCTTTTTCCACTATCCATTTAGACAAATACTTGGTGCTTTTAAGCAAATGGTGCATCAACATTCCTCCTATAAAATTAGAAGTTCGATGTTGACCTAAAGATTTTGATAATGATTTAACCCTAGTAATAAATTCATCCTGATGATTTACATTACTATAAATTGTATTTACAATCTCAAACCCGGCTTGTTGTGCTTGTAACCACAAACTTTCATTTTCATACAATTCAACTGCTTTGGAAGCAATTCCTTCTGGTGCATCAACAATACTTCCATTCCAAGGCAAATCATCATGCATTCCCTCTGCCCCAATTGAAGTTGTAATACTTGGTAATCCGTTTTGCATTGCATCTGTGAACTTTCCTTTTATTCCTGCGCCAAATCGAATAGGAGCCAAACAAATACGAGATTCCTGCATTACTCGATTTACATCATCTACCCAACCTTTAACCAAGAAGCCTTCAGATTTTTTATTTAACTGAATTACTTTTTCTGAAGGATAAGAACCATACACATGCAATTCAGCTTTTGGCAATTCTTTCCTTATCATTGGCCAAATGGTTTGTTTTAAATACAATACCATATTCCAATTTGGCTCATGCCTAAAATTACCGATACACATAAAATGCTCCCTATCTTCAAATATCGGTAATTCTGAAAAGTCACCCCCTGTAATTTCATCAATTAAAAACGGCAAATAACATAGTAACGACTTATCTATTTTAAAAACGTCTTCTAACAAGTCCATTTCATAAGTAGAAATAATAAGCGTCAAATCACATCTATATATACTTGCCAATTCTCTTTTTGCTATGTCAGAGTTCAGTAGCATATTAGGAGTAAATTCAATATCTTTCTTAAAAGCTTCTTGACGAGTCTTACGTAAACAATGTAAATCTTCAGTATCCAGAATTCGTATCGCATCGGGGCATTGCTCTACTACACGCCATCCAAATTGTTCTTCAATCATAAATCGATCAAACAGCACTATTGCAGGTTGCAACTCTTTTACATATTCATCAAAACTATCATGATTTAACTGAATTTGCTTTGTTGCTCCCCCTAGGTCTTTCAAATCAACCATATAGACTGTCTCAGTAGCTGTTGTTGCAAAATGAACTTCCCAGCTTTGTTTCTGAAACAATTCAATTAACTGCATCATTCTACTTCCAGCAGCAGATGAATTAGGCTCTGGCCATACAAAACCAATGATTAGTATTTTAGTTGATATACTCAATTCTAGAAAAAAGCTTAAAGATAATCATCGTGATACAACTCAAAAATAACATTCTTCGGAAAACCTTCGTCGATTCGAGTAGGATGCAATTGAAAATTAT
>Ga0209291_1001114_pt1 | contig 24599 bp, 24 predicted proteins | sample GOMGulsemesocosm_FD_184633 | JGI IMG/M metagenome (GOLD analysis project Ga0209291, IMG submission 184633) | Methane-oxidizing microbial communities from mesocosms in the Gulf of Mexico - GOM9B Gulf of Mexico (SPAdes) (version 2) | ecosystem: Environmental > Aquatic > Marine > Cold seeps...
TATTTACCTTCTTCTACTTAGTATAATTTGATTAGGATATAGCATTATAAAATAGATAACGATTTAAAAGCATAGCAATGGCACAAGAAGTACAACCTTTCTTTTTCGGACTATTAAAACCAAAAAACAACATCAGTAAAATATGGATGGTGTTTTGGTTATTATCTGCAGTAACAATTTTTGAAGTTGTTTTAGGGCTTATAAAGCCTGAATCATTAGTTCAAAACAGAATAGTAGGGATGAAAATTTTAAACTGGATTTTCATTATCTTAACAGTATACAAAGCGTATTACATTACTTGGGCATTCATGCACATGGATGGAGAAGCAAAATGGTTCAGACGTTCAGTAGTTTGGACAGGAGTTTTCTTAATATTATACCTTTCTTTTATTGTTTTAATAGAAGGTGGTTATATTTACGAAATCATGACATCATCATTTGTTACTAGAGATTTTTAGTAGATGAGTACATATTTATAAATAAAAAAGACGGTTATTATAACCGTCTTTTTTATTTTTGTGTTTTAATCAACTTCCTTTTATAGATAGAGCTGATTTTTAATATATTAATATTGTTTTCAATTCGAGTTTAGTCTCGAAGAAGTTAAACCCGCTGGAGGGATTAAAAGCATTTATTTTGAATAAAAAAAACATCATCCTTGGACTTCTGTTTGTGTGCCCGATAATCATTTATCTTTTCTTCGCGACGGGAGTTTATAATTTCTCTGCGTTACCCATAGTTTCTAAAAATATAAAAGAAGTATCAGCTTTTAAAAATCTTAAAGGAGAACAAGTTCAATTAAAAGATAAATTGACGGTTTTAGGCTTTTTAGGATCCGATTTATCCGATAGAAAAATAAATGTATACAATCTGCATGAAGAAATCTACAAAGGAATTCATAGTTCTGATCAGGATTTTCAAATGTTGATGTTGCTTCCAGTTGGTTCAGAATCACAGGTAGAAGAAATTATTGTAGAGCTGTCTCGTTATGCAGAGATTAATAAATGGGAGTTTGCTTTTGGTACCCCAGAAGCTATTAACGAGGTATATAATTCACTAAACTTATCTGAGCCTTTAGATGAAAACTTGGGAACTAATTATGTTTTTATTATAGACAAAGAGCAAAGTTTACGTTGTGCAGATGATAAAGAGTTAGTATCGCATAATGGGTATGATGCAACAGCAGTTTCTGTTTTACATAAAAAAATGGATAACGATGTTACCGTCTTATTATTTGAGTATAATGCAGCTTTAAAAAGTAATTACACAATTAATAGAAGAGATTCGTTTTTAAAAATCAATCAAAAAGATGAAAAAAAATAAATCATATATTGGAATTACATTTATTATTTTAGTTTTTGGAATATTTGCTATACCGAAAATTATTGATCGCATATCTAATGATACTATAACGGATGCTAATCGATTAAACAAAGTAAAAAAAGGAGTTGAATCTACAGATTCGGATTCCGGATTAGTAAAGTTCAATAAAGTTCCTGAGTTTAATTTTCGAAACCAAGATAGTATTGAGATTGGAAATTCATTTTTCGAAGATAAAGTGTATGTAGTCGAATTCTTTTTTACTACCTGCCCAACTATCTGTCCTATCATGACACAAAGTATGTTACAAATTGAAGATAAGTTTGGTGATTTAGATGATTTTGCAATTGCCTCTTTTACTATTAACCCAGCTCATGATACACCTTCTGTATTAAAAGAGTACATGTTAAATCATGGAATAAAGTCAAAGAATAGGCAAATGCTTACTGGGAGCCATGATGATATTATGAAATTAGCTAATAAAGGATTTAATCTTTATGCAGCTATGGAAGATAAAGCTCCGGGTGGTTTTGAGCATTCAGGTATGTTTGCATTGGTTGATAAAGATGGTTTTATTCGTTCAAGAAAAGATGAATTTGGAAATCCTATTTTATGTTACCGTGGAATTACTGAAACTAGCAAAGATGAATTAGGAGAAGTGATTGATACTTCACATCATCAATTAACGGAACTAAAACAAGATATTTTAAAATTGTTAAAAGAATAAAGCGTCCCTTCTAGTCATTTTTATCAAACATGTTACTGGTTAGTATCGATAAGATGGTAAGGGATATGGATGTTATTTCGATTTTAGGAGAAATCACATTAAGATTTTAAATCACATTTGGAGTTAAACTTCCAAATTAGAAAAATTAAAAAATGAACACACAAAATACTACAGAGCAGAAATATAATAAATGGATATGGGTGTTATCAATAGTAATTCCTTTAGCTGTGGCTGCATTATTTGGTGTAAACTTAAAACGTTTAGGTTTTGATGTTGAGCCACTAACATTTTTACCACCTATTTATGCTTCAATAAACGGTTTTACAGCTATAGTGTTGGTTGCTGCTGTGGTAATGATCAAAAATGGAAATAGAATTGCTCATGAGCGCCTAATGAAGTTAGCTATAATTCTATCATGTTGCTTCTTGCTTCTGTATATAGGATACCATATGACGTCAGAATCAACTACTTTTGGAGGTGAAGGAGCTATTAAATATGTATATTATTTTATTCTTATAAGCCATATTATATTATCAGTAGCTGTAATACCTCTAGTTTTAATTACCTATGTAAAAGCACTTGCACAACGATTTGATAAGCATAAGAAAATAGCAAAAATAACTTTTCCGCTTTGGTTATATGTGGCTATTACAGGTGTAATAGTATATTTAATGATATCACCTTATTATGTTTAAGAAGAAAATATTACTTACTTACAGCTTATTGCTTACTGCTTATAGTGGAATTGCTCAATGTGCTATGTGTAGGGCTCAATTAGAAAGTATGGATGATAATTCATTAGCGGAAAGTGTTAATGATGGTATTGTGTATTTAATGGCAGTACCTTATGTATTAATAGCGGTAGTTGGGTTTTTTATCTACAGAAGTTTTCAAAAGAAAAAGAAATAATTCATTCTTACAAGTATTTTAATTGTTTTAAGAGCACAACTAATTGAATACTAGTTCATTACAAATATATTTCGTATATTGTAACTTCTTCCCCAAAATTACAATCACATGATTGTAATATTCGTTTTTTAGTTTTTTATAAAATGTGATAATTAGGTTGTGTAACCCGTAAATCTATATATTATGAAAAATATAAAACTATTTTTATCAGTTGTATTTGTTTTATTGCTGTTTAGTTCCTGTGAAAACGAAGAAGATTTATTTATAACCCCAGGTGCAAATATTGAAGTTGAGTCTAATAATGCAAATGAATCTGCGAATAGAGGTCCAACAATAACTTTTGGACGATATTTCGGAAAGTGTCAAGGAAATGCATGTGTTGAAGTGTTTAAACTATTGGATGTTGTGTTGTTAGAGGATACTTTGGATAGGTATCCAGTTTCTGGAACCTTCTATGAAGGTAAGTTTACTAGTTTTAAACGATCTGATAAAATTAACACAAGTGATATATTACCAAATTTTCCATTAGAGTTGTTGGATTCTAAATTAATAACTTATGGAACACCAGATGCTGGTGACTGGGGAGGGATTTATTTAGAATATCAAGATGGTATCAATCATAAATATTGGTTTTTAGATCTAAAAAACACGAATAACCCTAAACATTTAAGAGAGTATGTAAATTTAATAGATAAAAAAATAACTGAGATTGGAGAAATTAACAACCTGAATTAACTAAACTTAGAAATATTTATTTCAGAGCGACTAGAATTACAATGGTATTCTAGTCGCTTTTATGTTACACTAGATTTATATCAGCAGATAATGTGGTTTGTATTTTTAGTTTACAAATTTTAACATCTTTTTCACATTTCAACTGTAACAAATCAGTAACGCGATAGTCTTATATTTGTCATTACGAGCGAAGCGAAGTAATCTCTTTGTAAGAATGACCTAGCTAACTCAAAAATAACATCAATCAAATGTTAGAAATCAAAAAATTACACAAGTCTTATCCGATAGGTAAAGACTCTTTACATGTATTAAAAGGAATTGACCTTTCAGTAAAAGAAGGAGAGTTGGTTGCTATTATGGGATCTTCAGGGTCTGGAAAATCTACATTATTAAATATTATCGGTATGCTTGACGAAGCAGATGAAGGGGATTATATTTTAGATAATGTTCCAATTAAAAACCTAAACGAAAAAAAAGCTGCCGTATACCGTAATAAATTTTTAGGATTTATTTTTCAGTCTTTTAATTTAATCAATTATAAGAATGCAGTTGAAAATGTTTCTTTACCATTATACTATCAAGGAGTAAATAGAAAAGAACGTCATGAAAAAGCAATGTTTCATTTAGGAAAAGTTGGTTTGACTGATTGGGCTAAACACTTGCCTAATGAATTATCGGGAGGGCAAAAACAGCGTGTGGCAATAGCTAGAGCTTTAGCAGCTCAACCAAAGTTACTTCTTGCTGATGAGCCTACAGGAGCATTGGATACCAAAACATCTTATGAAATTATGGATTTCATTCAAGAACTGAATGATGAAGGAAAAACCATTTTGATTGTAACTCATGAAGAAGATATCGCCAATATGTGTAAACGTATTGTACGTTTGAAGGATGGTGTTATTATGGAAGATAGTTATGTAGAACAAGTTAGAGCTTCACAATATGTTTGATTTAGGGCTTTGGCGAGAGATATTTCAGAGTATGAGTAAAAATAAACTTCGAAGCTTGCTTTCGGGGTTTACAGTTTCTTTTGCAATCTTACTATTTACCTTGTTATTCGGAATAGCTAATGGTTTAGAAAATACATTTAATGATTTGTTTAAGGACGATGCTCAAAATTCAATTTTTATCAGAGCAGGTCGTACTACGCAACCATATAAAGGTTTTAAATCTGGGCGAGTTATTCAGTTTAAAAATGAAGACTACACATATTTAAAGGAAGGTTTTGGAGATAAAGTGCAATACATTACTTCAAGAATTTATAAAAATTTACCTGCATCATATAAGAATGAAAAAAATGTATATGATGTTAGGGCAGTGCATCCTGATCATCAATATCTAGAGAAAACACTGGTGTATGAAGGAAGGTATATTTCTACAAAAGATATTCAGGAAAAAACAAAAGTAATAGTTATTGGTAGGTTAGTTGAAGAGGATTTATTTACTAAAACAACTGCTTTAGGAAAGTATGTGAACTTGGGAGGAATTTCTTATAAAGTTGTAGGAGTGTATAGAGATGATGGAGGCGATAATGAAGAAAGAATTATTTATTTACCAGTCTCAACCGCTCAGCAAGTTTATGGAAATACCGATCATGTAAATCAGATAAACTTGACTCATAATCCAGAAATGAAATCGGAAGAAGCAATTGCTTTTAGTGAGACAATAGAAAAGAAATTAAAAGAAAGGTTCAAAGTAGCTCCAAATGATCAACGTGCTATACGTTTGTTTGATATAGCAAGTAGATCCAGTGAAGTAAATCAAATGACTACTGTTTTAGGAATACTGATTTTGGTAATAGGAATGGGGACTTTAATTGCGGGAATAGTAGGAATAGCTAATATTATGATTTTTGTAGTAAAAGAACGCACTAAAGAATTGGGTATACGAAAAGCATTAGGTGCTACACCAAAATCTATTGTACGTTTGATTATGTATGAGTCAGTTGTAGTAACTGCTTTTGCTGGATATTTAGGACTCGTTGTAGGAATGGGGGCTTTAGAGTTGATAGGAGATGGGTTGAAAGATTATTTTATAAAAGATCCAAGTGTAAGTACAACTTTAATAGTTAGTGCGACAATTGTATTGATTGTAGCAGGAGCAATTGCAGGGTATGTTCCAGCTAAAAGGGCTTCTAGAATAAAACCAATTATAGCATTAAGAGACGAATAGTATGATACGATTTTTAATAGAACGCGATACTTGGCAAGAAATTTACGATAGTTTACGTAAAAATAAATTCCGTACTATAGTTACTATGATAGGAGTTTGGTGGGGGATTTTACTATTAATTTGGTTGTTAGGTTCAGCTAGAGGAATGGAAAATAAATTCAATAGAATGTTCGGTGATTTTGCTACTAACTCTGTATTTATTTGGGGGCAATATACCAATAAGCCTTTTAAAGGATTTCAAGAAGGAAAACAAGTTAGGTTAACCCTAAATGATGCTGAAATTGTTCAGTCTGAAGTTGAGGGAATTGAATTTGTAGTGCCTAGAAACCAAACAAACGGTAGAGTAATTCGTGGTTTTCAATCTGGAAATTATGGTATAGCTGGAGATTATCCTTTGTTGGATAAAGTTCAAAAAAAGAAGTTACTTCATGGTAGGTTTATCAATCAAAAAGATATTGATGAGCGTAAAAAAATGGCATTTATTTCCGAGGATATTTATAAGCAATTATTTAAAAAAGGTGAAGATGCAATTGGAGAATATATTCAAATAAATAGCATCAATTTTAAAGTAGGAGGTATATTTAAAGCCAGTAATATGGGTGGGCCTTCAACAGATATTCATATTCCATTTACTACATTTCAACAAATTTATAATAAAGGAGAAGAAATAGGCTGGATGATGGTTACAGGAAAACCAAATTATGATATTAAACAAATAGAATTAGACGCCAAACTGATTTTAAAAAATTTAAATAAAGTGCACCCAGAAGATAAACGTGCTTTTGGTAGTTTTAATTTAGGGAAAGAGTTCAAAAAAGCTACTGGATTTTTAACAGGAATGCAATTTTTAACTTGGTTTGTTGGGATAGCAACCCTGATTGCAGGAGTGTTTGCAATTGGTAATATCTTATTAATAACAGTTAAAGAACGTACCAAAGAAATTGGAATTAGACGTGCATTAGGAGCAACCCCTTTTGAAATAAAACGACAAATAGTTTTAGAAGCTGTATTATTAACTTTAGTGGCTGGATTAGCAGGAATTATTTCTGGAGGATTAATATTAATGGCTATGGATTTGGCGCTTGGAAAAGGAGAGGATGCTATGTTAGTAAATGCTTCGGTTTCCATTCCAATCGTTTGGCTGGCTTTAGCAATATTGATAGTATTTGGAACGTTAATAGGGATGATTCCAGCACATAAGGCTACTAGTGTAAGGCCTATTGATGCATTAAGAGAAGAATAAAGTAAACAGACATAAAAAACAATCAATTAAAATAAGAATTAGTAAATCAAACAAAATGAGTAAAACACTTAAAATAATATTCGTAGTCATAGGAATTGCTTTGTTAGTAATGGTTATGAGTTTTTTTGCAGATAAGAATTCAAAAACTGCAGTAGAATACAAAACGGAATCAGCATTTAGGACTAGTATTGTAACTAAAACTGTTGCTACAGGAAAAGTTAATCCAGAAGAAGAAGTTGAGTTGAAACCTCAAATTTCCGGTATCGTATCTGAAATTTTGGTAGAAGAAGGAGATGTTGTTAAAAAAGGAGATTTAATTGCTCGTATTAGAGTAGTTCCTAATGCGCAAAATTTAGCAAGTTCTCAAAGTAGAGTTCGTTCAGCGAAATTATCTTTCGATAATTCTAAAACATTATATGACCGTAATAAAGCATTGTTTGAAAAAGGGGTGATTTCTAAGCAGGATTTTGAAAATAGTGAATTGGCATACAATCAATCTAGGCAAAACTTAAATCAAAGTCAGACTGATTTCCAGATTATCAAAAAAGGATCAGCTGCTGGTTCAGGGTCAGCTGCAAATACCGATATTATAGCTCAAATATCAGGAACAATATTAGAAATACCAGTTAGAGAAGGGAATCAGGTAATTGAAAGTAATACTTTTAATGCAGGAACCACTATTGCTACAATTGCTGATATGAGTAAAATGATATTTGAAGGAAAAGTAGATGAGGCAGAAGTAGGGAAATTAAGAGAAGGAAGAGAAATAATTATCAAATTAGGAGCAATTGAAGAAAAGGATTTTCCTGCAAAGTTAACTTTTGTAGCGCCTAAAGGAAAGGAAGAATCTGGAGCTGTTCAGTTTACTATAAAAGCAGATGTAACTATTGATAAGGATACTTATGTAAGGGCAGGTTATAGTGCTAATGCAGAAATTGAATTAGAAAAGAAAGACTCAGTGTTTTCAATTAAAGAATCGCTATTGCAATTCAACAGAATTACCGAAAAGCCATTTGTTGAAGTTGAAACAGGGGATCAGGAATTTAAAAAGGTAAATGTGAAGTTAGGAATATCAGATGGTATTAATGTTGAAATTACTGACGGCTTAAAAGAAGATGATAAAATTAAAGTTTGGAACAAAGCTTCAAAAGATAATAATGAAGAAGATGAAGACTAATAATTTAGAAAAAACACAAATGAGAAAAATTATATTTGTTTTAGCTTTTACATTCACAATATTGTCTTTTGCTCAAGAAAAGAAATGGGGCTTAGAAGAATGTGTTAATTATGCGTTAGAGAATAACATATCAGTTAAGAGAGCACAGTTGTCTAATCAAACTAATAAGCAAAATATAAAATCGTCTGAAGGACAATTTTTACCATCGGTTAGTGCAAATACCTCTCAAGGAGTATCTATAGGTTCTGGGTTTGATCCTAACACAGGAAATAGAGTAAATAATCAAACTACTTATTCAAGTAATTTTGGAGGGAATGTATCTTATACTATATTTAATGGTTTTAGAAACACAAATTTGTACAAGCAATCGTTAATGAGTCTAGAGGCAAGTGAACTTGAATTGCAAAGAATTAAAGATGATATTTCTCTAAATGTTGTGAATTCGTATTTGAATATTTTATTTAACAAAGAAAATTTAGCAGTAGCTCAATCACAGTTTTCTTTTAGTGAGAAGCAATTAAAACAGGTTAAAGAATTAGTTGACGCAGGAGTCCAGCCAAGGGGTAATCTATTAGATATTGAAGCAACGTTAGCGAACGATGAACAACGTGTTATTGCTGCTGAAAATAATTTAGCTTTAGCTAAATTAACATTGTCTCAATTATTGCAATTGCCAGCTTTAAATTTTGATGTTGAAATTATAGAATTAGGTTCTCCGTCAGAACAATTATTATATGAAAACTCTAATTCAATATTCAATATTGCTGTAGAGAATAGAAGTGAAATTAAATCAGCTGAAAAAAATATTGATATTGCAAAATTATCGACTAATGTTTCAAAATCGGGGTATTACCCTAGCTTATCAGCTAGTTACGGATATAGTACTTTCTTTAGTGAATATAAAGAAGAGTTTAATAAAAGGTCATTTTTTAACGAGTTCGATAGAAATAAAGGTCATAGGTTTAGTTTGAATTTAAACATACCTATATTCTCTCAATTTCAAAATAAAACTTCAGTAGCAAAATCGAAAATTCAAGAAGAAAATGCGTTATTGACTTTGGAGCAAACAAGGTTAACTTTGCAATCAAATATCGAGCGTGCTTTTACTGATGCTAGAGCAGCATTAAAAACGTATGCTGCTTCTCAAAAATCATTGAGCTCACAAAAGTTAGCATTTGATAATGCTCAAGAACGTTATAATATTGGAGCAATGAATTCTTTTGATTTAGATCAAGCGCGTAATAGGTTGGTAAATGCCGAAGGATCATTAATTAATGCTAAATACGACTTTGTGTTCAAAACTAAAGTATTAGATTTTTACGCAGGGAAATCATTACTTGACTAATATTTTAAATTTAATAGCACACAAAACGTGGCTTAATTCTTTTATAAGGAATAAGCCACGTTTTGTTTTAGAGCATAAAATTGGTCTAATTGAACTCAATTTCCGACTTTTGCTAAAAATAAATTACTTGTGGCTTACATCTTACAAATAGAAACATCAACAACTAACTGCTCAGTAGCAATCTCTAAAAATGGAGAAACAATTGCAATAAAAGAGGTTAGTAATGGATATTCACATGCCGAAAATTTACATGTATTTATCAAAGAGATTTTAGCTGATAACAAACTAGAGTACTCTAGTTTAAATGCGATAGCTGTAAGTAAAGGCCCAGGATCTTATACCGGTTTGCGTATTGGAGTCTCTACAGCAAAAGGATTATGTTTTTCATTAGATATCCCGTTAATAGCTCTAGAAACACTAGAGGTATTAGCGCACCAAGTAAGGGTTGATGGCGGTTTTGTCGTACCAATGATAGATGCAAGAAGAATGGAGGCTTATACAAAAGTATTTAAAGCCAATTATGAAGAAGCACGAGTAATTGAAGCAGAAATATTAGATAAAACTTCTTTTGAAGCTTATTTAGAGCAAGGGAAAGTTGTTTTTGTAGGGAACAAAACAGAAAAAACGCAAGAAGTTATTCAGCATAAAAATGCTAAGTTTATAGATAGTCTTCCGTCGGCTAAAGAAATGAGTATTTTAGCATATACTAAGTTCAAAAAAAACGACATCGAAGATGTCGCTTATTTTGAACCGTATTATTTAAAAGATTTTTTAGTTACTCCTGCTAAAAAGAAGGTTTAAGCTTCTTTTTTTATTTCAACTGCATGAGGGTATGGAATTTCAATACCTGCTTTGTCAAGTGCTATTTTACAGTTTTCTAAAGTGCCAAAATAGACATCCCAATAATCAGCTGTGGTTGCCCATGGTCTAACTGCGAAATTCACAGAGCTATCTGCTAATTCAGAAACATTTACAGTAGGAGCAGGGGCTTTAAGAACCTGTGGGTTATCTGTTAAGGCTTTTAATAAAACTGCTTTGGCTTTTTTAATATCTTCATCATAACCAATACCGATAGTTAAATTAACACGTAATTTTCCTTCAGTTGAATAGTTGGTAATATTTCCGTTAGATAAAGTTCCATTAGGAATAATGATTTCCTTGTTTTCTGGACTGTTAATTTTTGTGGTGAAAATCTCTATTTCTTTAACTACTCCCAATTCTCCTTGCGCCTCGATTAAGTCACCAATTTTAAAAGGTTTAAAAATCATAATTAAAACTCCTCCAGCAAAGTTAGCTAACGAACCCTGTAGTGCCAATCCAACTGCCAAACCTGCAGAAGCTAAAATAGCTGCAAAAGAAGTAGTTTCAATTCCTAAAACCCCTAAAATTGTAATAACTAAAACTATTTTAAAAGTCCAACTTAATAAATTCATTAAGAATTTCTGAAGGCTTTTATCATAACCTCTTTTATCCATTAACTTGTTGGTTTGCTTTAAAACCTTTTTGATTACCCATGATCCGATAATCCATATTAATAAAGCCCCAATTATTTTTGGGCCAAACTCACTTACGAAGTTAATTCCTTTTTCAATCCAGATGTTAGCTTCATTTTGTGCGTTTTCTAGTTCAGTAATTTTCATATTATTCTTTTATAAAGGTTAGTGCTTGATTTATGTTTTCTGTGGGTATAAGACAAGCAGAATTTTCACAAATATAAAAATAAGTTTTGCCTTTGATTATTCGATTAGTTAATAAAGGAAATTTTTTTATGTCAAATTTATTTTTTTCATTGGTGTTATACCCTGAAAAAAGAGTGTTGGGGATATAGTGATTTTTTATCTTTCGCATTTGTTCTTTCGCATTATCTCCAGTAATTACAATTTCTTTAAATGTCTCAGAATTCATAAGGTATAAGTCTAGCCAATTTGAATACCCAGAGCCATAATTATTTATTTGAGGAATAATATTATGAAGCATTTTTTTAGAAGTAAGGGTAAATTGTTTGTTGTTAAAGTGTATGCCTAAATAGAATAAATTTTTTGCCATCACTGAGTTACTGGCAGGAATAACATTATCTTGAAATTCAGTATTCCTAACTACTAATTTTGGATCTTTACTTGAGGTAAAATAGAATAAATCATTTTCAGGATTGTAAAAATGAGTAAAGCAATAGTTAGTTAACTCATTTGCTTTAATTAGCCATTTTGCATTTAATGTGTTTTCGTGTAGTTTTATGAATAATTGAATAGTAGTAGCGTAATCTTCTAAATATCCGTTAATAGTGCTTTTTCCATTTTTGAAATTATGATATAAGCCACCATCTTTTTTAAATAGATTGTCGGTTATAAAGTTCGCGTTTTTTATAGCCGTAGTTAGGTGCTCGGTTTTGCCTAATGCTTCATATGCATCCAGATAGCCTTTAGCCATTAATGCATTCCATGAGGTAAGTGTTTTGTCATCTAAAGCAGGCTTAGTTTTTTTAGTTCTAGCTTTTTGTAGTACTAGAATACACTTATTAAGGGTAGTTTGTAGTTTTTCGATAGAGATTTTAAATTTCTTTGCAATTTTTTTAATACTGTCTTTTCTGGTTAATACATACTGTCCTTTTTCCCAATACCCGTATTCATTAACATTGTAAAAATCAGCAAATAGTTTATAGTCATTTTTTAAGATTTCTTTTAACTCGTCTTTAGTCCAAACATAAAAGGCCCCTTCTTCTTTCTCTCCTAAGTTATTGTAGCTATCGGCATCTAATGAAGAATAAAAGTAACCGTCTTGATGATATAATTCTTGTTCAACAAATAGAAGTGTTTTTTCAATAGTTGATTTGTACAACTCATTTTTGGTGAGTTTATAGGCATCTGAATATAGACTTACAAGTTGGCCATTATCATAAAGCATCTTTTCAAAATGAGGAATGTGCCATCTTATATCAGTAGAGTATCTTGAAAAACCTCCGTCTATATGGTCAAACACGCCACCGTATGCCATTTTGGTAAGCGTAGTGTTTACGTATTTTAATAGTTCGGTGTCGTTTTGTAAGTGTGCATATTTTAATAAAAAAGAATAATTATTTGGAAGCATAAATTTGGGAGCTCTTTTAGTAGCGCCATATTTGTGATCAAATGATTTTTTCCAATAATCTACAACGGTAGAAACATACTCGGTTTTAAAATCAGTCTTGTTTTGATTTACGGTGATTAATTTTGAGGAAATAATTCCTTGCTCTAAGTTATTAGCGTATGTATTAAATTTTTCTGGGTTAGTTTTAAATTGCTTTTGCAGCTGTGTTAAAGCATTAATCCATTGGTTTTTTGTAAAATACGTACCGCCCCAAACAGGTCGTCCATCTGGTAAAGCAATAACATTCAATGGCCAGCCGCCACTGCCGGTTAGTAGTTGCACAGCATTCATATAAACTTGATCTACATCAGGTCTTTCTTCTTTGTCAACCTTGATGTTAATGAAATTATCATTCATTATTTTGGCAACGGCTGTATCTTCAAAACTTTCTTCTTCCATAACGTGACACCAATGGCATGCAGAATAACCAATACTGATAATAATAAGTTTGTTAGTTATTTTGGCTTCAGATAAAGTTGAGCTATTCCAAGGTCTCCAGTTAACGGGGTTATGGGCGTGTTGTAATAAATATGGACTAGATTCCTTACTTAGCTCATTTGTGAATAAATGCTTTTTAGGTATTGAATCATTGTTTTGTCCTTTACAGCTAAACAATAATATGAGTAGAAAAGAGGTGGTTAAGTATCTCATATTTCAAAGTTAGCAAATTCAATTCATAAAAAAAGCACTCATTACTTTGTAGTTATGAGTGCTTTTAAGTGTTTTTAGTTTTATCTAATGTGTATTTATCCGTTTAAGGCAATAACAGAACTTATTTTTCCAGGAATCATTTCTTTTAAAGTAGCTTCAATACCACTTTTTAAAGTCATAGTTGATGATGGACAACCGCTACAAGCTCCTTGTAAAATAACGCTTACTTCTTGAGTATTTTCATTATACGACTGAAACATAATGTTTCCACCGTCACTAGCTACAGCTGGTTTAATGTATTCGTTTAAAACATTAACAATTTCTGTAGAGACATCGTCTAGCTCGTCAATATTTAAATTAATTTCTGGAGCAACTTCTTTTTTAGGTTTCTCAACAGTAGTATCAACAATCATATTTCCATCTGCAATGAAATTCCTGATTACTTCTCTTATCTCATTAGCAATGTCTGTCCATTCAGCTAGGTCATATTTATTTATTGATACATAATTTTCATCAATAAAAATTTCCTTAACGAAAGGGAAATGAAATAATTTCATTGCTAGAGGAGAAATTTTTGCATCGTCAATATTTTTAAACTCAAAAATGGTATCTACTAATTTTTTATTAGCAACAAATTTCATTGCGCTTGGGTTAGGAGTACTTTCAGCATATACTGTAACCGCTACCTTTTTTGTAGCAACATCATTATCAACTGCTTTTTTGCCAGAATTTAAGAAGTCTTGAATTTGCTCTGCAAGATCGGTTTCAATTTCTTTCCATTCAACAATGTTGAATTTTTCTATGGCAATAAAATTTCCTGAAATGTATATTTTCTTAACAAATGGTAAGTAAAATAATTCTCTAGCAAGTTGAGAATTGTTTGCTTCATCAATATTGTTGAATTCAAAGTTCTGATGCTCAGTAAGAAACTGATTGGATTCAAATTTAACAATGTTAGGTGATGATGTATGAGTGATAGTAATATTATGTGCTTCCATGGGAGTAATATTTTACGCAAAAGTACTGATTTCTTTGTCTTCAGAAGAATTTATTACGAACTAAAAGTAGGGTTTTTATATAAATAAATGTTTTTATAGGTATACTCATTGATTTTTTTTTATATTTGAAAATTATCAATATTACCTAAATTTTAGCAATTATTTGTGCTTTACCAACTGCATCGATATTAACGAAATTAAAATATGACTAAAAAGATTTACATTTTCATAGCAATGTTTGCTTTTCTAGGCGCTAGTGCTCAAGAAGGTTTGCCAACATATTCTGATTATTTAACAGATAACTTATATTTAATTCACCCGTCAATGGCTGGAGCTTCTAACTGTTCGAAAGTTAGGTTAACAGGTCGTCAGCAATGGTTTGGTCAAGAAGATGCACCGGCATTAATGACAGCGAGTTATAATACAAGGTTTGATGAAAATGCACCTTCTGCAGGGGGGATTATTTTATTTAGTGATAAAAATGGGTATCACTCACAAACGGGAGCGTATTTAACGTATGCACACCACATTATGCTAGGAAGAAATACTATTGATTTAAATCAAGTTTCTTTCGGATTAAGTGTTGGATTGATACAAAGTAAATTAGATCAGACTGAATGGGATACTGTTTGGAATGCAGGAAACAATAGTTTTGGTGTTGTTGATCCATCGGCTAATTCAAACGATAAAATCTCAAGTACATATTATAATGTTGATTTTGGAGTGTCTTATCACTTGTTAGATTTCTATGCGCATTTAACTATTAAAAACTTAATGGGTACTGGAAGAAAGTTATATACAGTACAAGAAAGTGCTAACTTACAACGATTCTTGATTTCTATGGGGTATGTTTTTTCAAGTATAAATAGCGATTGGTCTGTTGAGCCTTCTATGTTATTTCAACATATATCTCAAACTAAGGAAACACAGTTTGATATAAATGTAAAGACATACAAAAAAATGGATTTCGGTAAAATATGGGGAGGATTATCATACAGAAGAAGTTTAGATGGTGCTGAATATGCAACAGCAACAGGTTCTGGAGAAGGGCAAAAACTACAATACATTACTCCTTTTGTTGGAGTTAACTATAATCAATATATGTTTGGGTATACGTACTCGCACCAAACAGGTCAGGTAAAATTAGTAGACGGTGGTTTTCACCAAATTACTTTAGGAATTAACTTAAATTGTAAGCCAGAAAAATACGATTGTAACTGTCCTGGTATAAATTAATATTAGAATATAATTATATTGTTTAAATGCTCGTTTTTAACGAGCATTTTTCTTTTAAAATAATTAATGATGATTATAAAAGAAGTAAGAGGGAAATCACCTCAAATACCAGAAGATTGTTTTATTGCTGAAAACGCAACTATTGTTGGCGATGTGATTATGGGTAAGCAATGCAGCGTATGGTTTAATGCCGTATTACGTGGTGATGTGAATTACATTAAATTAGGCGATAAGGTAAATATTCAAGATGGAGCTGTAATTCATTGTACCTATAAAAAGTACCCAACTGTTATGGGGAATAATGTTTCTGTTGGGCATAATGCTATTGTACATGGTTGTACGATACATGATAATGTACTTATAGGTATGGGGAGTATAGTAATGGATAATTGTGTAGTGCACTCCAATTCAATTGTTGCTGCGGGAGCAGTGGTCACTCAAAATACAATAATAGAATCAGGAAGTATATATGCAGGTGTACCAGCTAAAAAAGTAAAAGATATTTCTGAAGAATTGAGCTCGGGAGAAATAGACAGAATTGCTGAGAATTATGTAGAATATTCTAGTTGGTTTAAATAAATAAAATGTTTTAAGAAGGTGTTAAGATAGCTTCAAAATAAAAAGTAGTACTTTTGTACTGTGAGATTTAAAAAGAACATAGCCATAATCTTTACATGTTATTATTTAATAATATGTGTAGGACTAACGTTGACCGTGCATTTTTGCGGAGGTATGTTGGCTGGTGTTTCTGCTGTTTCTTCAGAAGTGGTTTGTGAAATGCAGGAGTCAAAAGACGATTGTTGTACTAAAAAAGCAACAACAAAACCAGGTTGTTGTAATGATGCAGTTGTGGATTTGTCAGAGGTAGACGAAGATTCATTGTTCCATGATACCGCTTTTGAAAATCAATTTGTAGCAGTTTTTCCAAATGTTGTTTTTTACTTTTTTAAGAATACAAAATTCCAAAATAAGGTTGCGTTACCTAATTATACTTTTCAAAGTAATGCGCCACCACTCTACAAACTTTACGGAACATACATACATTACGCTTAATACTTTTCTTAGCTGCACCTTTTTATAAAAGAGGGTCTCAGTTTTGTAAAGTAGATTAAGTTATGCTCAAATATGGGCTATTTTGTAATACTAATCATTATGATTAGTAAAATGTATATTCATGAAAAAAATAATAATATTACTTTTTTTGTTGCCTTTACTCGGTTTTTCACAAAGCGAAGTATTAGGGTTTGTGACAGAGGAAGTTAATGGCAAACAAGAACCTATCTTTGGAGCCAATATATATTGGTCAGGAACAACAATAGGAACTGTGACCAATGGAAAAGGACAATTTTCAATTCCTTTTTCTAAAGAGAATAAACTCCTAGTAATTAGTTATGTTGGGTATCAACAAAAAGTAATAACTATAACTGAACCAACATCTGTTTCTATAAAATTATCACTTAGTAATGATTTGGAGACTATTGTAATTAACGCGGAACGTAAAGCGACTCAGGTTTCGCTTTTAGATTCTCGAAATATAGTTACCCTAAATTCAAAAGAGTTGTTAAAAGCTGCATGTTGTAATTTATCAGAAAGTTTTGAAACAAATGCTGCTATAGATGTAAATTTTTCTGATGCTGTAACAGGAACTAAGCAAATTAAAATGTTAGGGTTAACAAATCCGTATATCTTAATTACACAAGAAAATATACCGAGTGTTAGAGGAGCTTCTCAAGCTTATGGGTTAACATTTACACCAGGAACTTGGTTAGAAAGTATTCAGATAACTAAAGGTTCTGGTTCTGTAGTAAATGGTTTTGAAAGTATTGCCGGACAAATAAATACCGAACTTAAAAAGCCTTTTAGTGACGATCCTTTCTTTGTAAACACCTATGCTTCTATTGATGGTAGGTTGGAGCTAAATACTCATTTTAATCAGAAGTTAAACGATAAGTGGAGTACAGGAATGTTTATTCATGTTAACAATCGTAGTTTGAAAAGAGATCAGAATAATGACAACTTTATGGATGCTCCGTTATCGAATCAAATAAATTTGATGAATCGTTGGCAGTATACTGATTCTGAATCAGGTTGGGTAAGTTTTTTCGATTTCAGGTATATGAAAGACAATAAGCAAGCTGGCGAATTGGACTTTGATCCTGAGAAAGATAAGTTAACTACGAACGCTTGGGGAAGTGAAATTGATACAAAACGTATAGATGTAAGTAATAAAACTGGTTTTGTGTTTAAAGAGCAGAAATATAAAAGTTTTGGTTTGCAAGCATCTTATAGTAATCATGATCAAAAAGCTTATTTTGGGTTAAGGAGATATGATATAAACCATCAAAGTTTATACTCAAATTTTATATATAATTCAATTTTAAGTAATACTCAAAATAAGTTTAAGGCCGGTTTGAGTTTTACCTATGATCAATATGAGGAATATGTATTAAACTCGGATATTGATAGAAAAGAAAATTCATTAGGTGCTTTTTTTGAGTATACTTACGATAACGGTAATAACTTAAGTGTTGTAGCTGGTATTCGGGCAGATACTCATAATGTATTAGGTGAGTTTGTAACACCACGTTTGCATCTACGTTATAATCCATGGAAGAATTCTGTTCTTAGAGGATCAGTTGGACAAGGGAGACGTAGTGCAAGTATTTTTGCTGAAAACCAGCATTATTTTGCTTCATCAAGAGTTTTTAAAGTAGTAAATACTGGTAAAGGCGCCTATGGTCTAGATCCAGAAGAAGCTTGGAATTATGGGGTTAGCTTTTTGCAGAAATTTAAGGTATTTGACAAAAAAGCAGATTGGTCAATAGATTATTACGCTACAAATTTTAAAAACCAAATAGTGGTAGATGTTGATAGTAGTCCATATGAAGTATCTTTCTATAATTTAAACGGAGAGTCTGTTGCGCATAGTATTCAAACAGATTTTAATTATACAATCGCAAAACACCTTGATTTGCGATTGTCGTATAAATACTATAATGTTGTTACAGATTATCAGTCTGGCAGATTGTCAAAACCGTTGTTACCTGAAAATAGAGTGCTGGCAAATGTGTCGTATCAAACTCATTATTTAAATGATAAAGGGGCTCGTTGGAAATTTGATGCAACGTGGAATTGGATAGGGAAACAACGTTTGCCTAATACGAGTGCAAATCCTGTACAATATCAATTAGGCTCTGATACTAATCCTCATAGTAGATTGAATTTACAAATAACAAAAGTTTTTTCTAAGCAATTTGAAGTATATGTTGGAGGAGAGAATGTATTGGGGTATAAACAAGATAATCCAATTTTAGCTTCTGATGATCCATTTGGAGCGTATTTTGATAGTACAATAATACATGCGCCTATTCAAGGGGCAACTGTATATGCAGGATTACGATTTACAATGAAATAATAGAATAATTAAAAAAAAATATAAAAGATGAAAAAAATACTAACATTCGTATTGTTGTTTACAGTAGTGGCAATTAATGCACAAGAAAAATCAAAGAATAAAAAAGTTGCTATAGAAGTTAGCGGAATATGTGATATGTGTAAAGCACGTATAGAAAAAGCTGCGTTTAAAACTAAAGGAGTAAAGTCTGCTGAATGGAATACTGAAACTAAAAGCTTAAGTTTAATTATTAATGAGCGTAAAACAGATGTATTAACTATTCAGAAAAATATGGCGGCTATTGGTCATGATACTGAGGCTGTACAGGCAACTGAAGAAGCTTATAATGGGTTACATGGGTGTTGTAAATATGAAAGAACTTTCGGAGTACAAAACTCTTGTGAAAAGGATTGTGAAAACTCTTGTTGTAAAGATAAAAAGGCTGATAAGAAATCTTGTTGTGCATCAAAAGGAGCTGTAAAAACTAGCTGTGCTTCGAAGAAGTAATATTTCAGCACTCTTTTTTAAGTAAAAAATAAAATCCCCTAGAGAATAATTCTCTAGGGGATTTTTGGTTATAAATGGTTAGTTTACTTTTTAATAAATTGTTTAGTGTTATTACTAGTGTTGTTCTTCACAACAATAAAATACACTCCATTTGTTAGTCTACTTACGTTTATTGTTGATTTAATATCATTCAACTCACCGTTCATTAATACCTGACCTAAAGTGTTTACTATTCTATATGTTGATTTTTCATCATTTTTAGTAACTACATTTAATTCATTTCCAGTAACTGGATTAGGGAATATAGATAAACTCAACTCTGTATTAAGTGTTTTAATTTCTCTGGTAGAATCAGTTCGTGTGTTGGCAACACAGAAACTAGTTGTATCCGTTGAAGTAAATGAAGCTCCAGAAGCTAATGTAGCACCTGTTGAAGTGTTAGTTAAGGTGTAATTACCATTTCCGTAACTACAGCAGATACCATCTCCATACGCATCTTTAAACTCTAAAGTATAACATCCAGCAGGAAGACAGTTGTTAATAATTAATGTGCTTCCATCAGCTTGACTTCCGTAAGTTCCTCCAGAAGCAACTACAGATCCTGAATTGTCTTTAATATCCCAGCTTGTTTCTTCTGGGTAATTATCAAATTTAATACTCAAAGTAGTATCAATACAAACAGCTTGACAAGGAGAGCAAGATGATCCACCACAATCTACATCTGTTTCATCACCATTTTGAATTCCATCAGTACATGTTGGAGCTGGAGTGTTTGAGAAACAGAAGTTTGTTGCTTCAGAAGCTCCAAAACTACCACCAGATTTAATACTTCCATCAGGACCTGTAATTGAGTAAGATCCGTTTCCGTATGAACAGCAAATACCATCGCCATAAGCATCGTTTATAGTAAATGTATAACAGTCGTTTGGTAAGCATAAAGTTTCTGATACTGTAGATCCATCTGCATTAGATTTAGAATATGTTCCTGATGCAATTGAAGCACCACTATCGTTTACTAAAGTCCAAGACGTTTCTTCTGGGTAGTTGTCAAATGTAATACTAATTACAACTTCATTATCTGTACAAGCAGTTTGACATGGAGCACATGATGATCCACCACAATCAACTCCAGTTTCATCACCGTTCTGAATTCCATCAGTACAAGTAGGAGTAACTGTACAAGGAGAACAAGAAGAGCCTCCGCAATCTACACCTGTTTCATCTCCATTTTGGATCCCGTCTGTACATGTAGGACTTGGTACTCCTCCACATTTGTCAGATAAAGCTAAACTACGTCTGCTTCCTCCGACATCTAAAATTGAACGCATTCTACTTTTTTGTCCTTGAGTAAATAAGTTCATACATGAATCATCAGAATAGTCCATGTAATTTTGAACCATATCTAATGTTCCGCATGATGTATGAGTTGAAGCACACCCTCCGTTAGATGCGTCAGATTCAGGAGTGTCAGATACAAAATCATCTACACCACATCCGCCGTCACCCCATATGTGGCGTAAGTTTAAAAAATGCCCTACTTCATGGGTAGCAGTTCTTCCTAAATTGAAAGGAGCGGTAGCTGTTCCAGTTCTACCAAAATATTGTGGGCTGTTAACAACACCGTCTGTTGAGGCGCTACCACCAGGGAATTGAGCATATCCTAAAATACCACCTCCAATATTACATACCCAGATATTTAGGTATTTTGAAGTATCCCAAGGGTTAACTCCACCTTGTGATGCTTTTTTCATAGCATCATTAGTTCCCCAGGATGTTTTTGTTGTAGATTTTCGGGTGATACCAGTTGTTGCGTTTCCACTCGGATCAATTGTTGTTAAGCAAAACTCTATTTGAGTATCTGCTGCTTGTGACCAAGTATTATTGGCATCACTATTGGTGCGTCTGAAATCTTCGTTTAAGACATCTATTTGTGACTGAATTTGTGCGGTGCTTATGTTTTCTGCTGAAGTTCTGTATAAAACATGAACTACTACAGGGATGGTTATAATGTTGCCGTCAATTCTATTAGTTTGATATTGTTGAACTCGTTGTTGAGTGAATGTTTCAATGTTTTCCATGCGTTGCTTTAACCCAGGATCTTGCTGCATTCTCTGTTCTAGGTTTTCCATTGAAGAACAATTACGTTCTTGGGCATAAAATATGCTTACGGTCAAATAGCATAATAGTAGTACAATTTTTTTCATTATTATTTAGTTTTGGTTTGTACCCTATAGTTCCTTTTTTTTATTAAATGTTACCCATTGTTTTTTGAGAATTTAACAACGTATGTGTTTTTTGGCTAAGATATTGTTTGTTAATAGTGATGTTTGTTGTGTTTGTCTTGTTTTAGTTTTTTTTGATTTACAATATGAAAAATTCGATTTTTTTGAATTAAAAAATCCTAAAGTATACTGCTTTAGGATTTGATTTTTAGTTATTAATGATGTAGTAAAAAAGCCTCCAAAATTTAATTTGAAGGCTTTTAATATTTGCTTATCGAGGCTCTCGATTACATCATTCCAGGCATTCCTCCACCCATTGGAGGCATTGCAGGAGCGTCTTCTTTAATGTCTATTAATGCACATTCAGTAGTTAAAATCATTCCTGAAACTGAAGCAGCATTTTCTAAGGCTACTCTAGTTACTTTTTTAGGATCGATAATTCCTGCTTTAAGCATATCTACATATTCATCAGTTTTTGCATTATAACCAAAGTCTTTCTTTCCTTCAGATACTTTAGCACAAATTACCGAACCTTCTTTACCAGCATTTTCAGCAATAGTACGTAAAGGAGCTTCTATTGCACGAGCAATAATATTGATTCCTGTTTCTTCATCAGCATTTTCAGGTTTAACGTTAGTAAGTACTTTTTTAGCACTAACTAAAGCAACACCACCTCCAGCAATAATACCTTCTTCAACTGCAGCACGTGTAGCATTTAAGGCGTCATCAACTCTGTCTTTCTTTTCTTTCATCTCTACTTCAGAAGCAGCACCAACATATAAAACAGCAACACCACCAGCTAATTTAGCTAAACGTTCTTGTAGTTTTTCTTTGTCATAATCAGAAGTAGTAGATTCAATCTGAGATTTAATCTGGCTCACTCTTACTTTGATGTTTCCTTCATCACCAGCTCCGTTAACAATTGTAGTATTGTCTTTGTCAATAGTAATAGTTTCAGCAGATCCTAACATAGATAAATCAGCATTTTCTAAAGAAAATCCTCTTTCTTCTGAAATTACAGTACCATTAGTTAAAATAGCGATGTCCTCCAACATTGCTTTTCTACGGTCTCCAAATCCAGGAGCTTTAACAGCAGCGATTTTTAACCCACCTCTTAATTTATTTACAACTAAAGTAGCTAATGCTTGTCCGTCAACATCTTCAGCAATAATTAATAAAGGTCTTCCTGATTGAGAAACTGGTTCTAATATTGGAAGTATTTCTTGTAAGTTAGAAATTTTCTTATCGAATAATAATACATAAGGGTTTTCTAAAGTAGCAATCATTTTGTCAGCATCAGTAACAAAGTATGGAGAAAGGAATCCTCTGTCAAATTGCATTCCTTCAACAACATCAACATACGTATCTGTTCCTTTGGCTTCTTCAACAGTAATTACACCTTCTTTACCAACCTTTCCGAAAGCAGTAGCGATTAAATCACCAATTACTTCGTCGTTATTAGCAGAAATTGAAGCTACTTGCTTGATCTTTTCAGAATCAGAACCTACTTCTTTAGCTTGCTTTCCAAGTTCAGTAACAATAGCATCAACAGCTTTGTCAATTCCTCTTTTTAAATCCATTGGATTTGCTCCAGCAGCAACGTTCTTTAATCCTTCTTTTACTATAGCTTGCGCTAAAACTGTAGCGGTAGTTGTACCATCTCCAGCTAAGTCATTGGTTTTAGAAGCAACTTCTTTAACCATTTGAGCTCCCATGTCCTCTAAAGGGTCTTCTAAATCAATTTCTTTAGCAACAGAAACACCATCTTTAGTTACAGTTGGTCCTCCAAAAGATTTTGAAATAATTACATTACGTCCTTTAGGTCCTAAAGTTACTTTTACTGCGTTTGCTAATGCATCTACACCACGTTTTAATCCGTCACGTGCTTCGATGTCAAATTTTATATTTTTTGCCATGATAAATTTTTTAGTCATTCCCGAGAAATCGGGAATCTTAAATTAAGTTATTTGTGTTAAGATTAGGAGGTTCCCATCTTCGTGGGAATGATATTTAAATAATTGCTAAAATGTCGCTTTCACGCATCATTAAATAATCAGTTCCTTCTAACTTAAGTTCAGTTCCTCCGTATTTTCCGTATAATACAGTATCACCAACTTTTACAGTTAATGGTTCGTCTTTTTTTCCATTACCAACTGCTACTACAGTTCCTTTTTGAGGCTTTTCTTTAGCAGTGTCAGGAATAATTAATCCTGATGCGGTAGTTGTTTCAGCAGCAGCTGGTTCTACAAGAACTCTATCTGCTAATGGTGTAATGTTTAAGCTCATTATATATGAATTTTAATTTAATTATTAAGTTGATATGTAGTAGTCAGAAATTGTACCATTGAGGAATAACTGACAATTTTTCATTCTAAAATGAATAGCCTATTTTTCAAACCAAAAAATGCCAACTGTTGAGGTTGGCATTTTTGTAATTTTATAGTTTGAAAAAGATTACTCTTCTTCTTTTTTGTCTGTTGCTGGAACAGTAGATGCTGGAGCATCTTCTGTTGTTGAAACAGGAACTTCAATTTGTTGGTCATTAGCACCATCTAAAGCTTTAGAAGAAGCACCTTGATTACCAAATATAGTTACATTAGATAACAATATTAATACAACCATTAATATTCCTAACCACCAAGTACTTTTGTCTAAGAAATCAGTAGTTTTTTGAACTCCACCAATTTGTTGAGTTTCCCCTCCAAAACCAGCTCCTAATCCACCACCTTTTGGGTTTTGAACCATGATTACTACAATTAGTAAAAAGGCAACGATCATTATAAGTACTAAAAAGATATTAAACATAATGGTATTATTTATTTTGTATTATTTATTTCTAT
>Ga0209291_1001117_pt1 | contig 24569 bp, 14 predicted proteins | sample GOMGulsemesocosm_FD_184633 | JGI IMG/M metagenome (GOLD analysis project Ga0209291, IMG submission 184633) | Methane-oxidizing microbial communities from mesocosms in the Gulf of Mexico - GOM9B Gulf of Mexico (SPAdes) (version 2) | ecosystem: Environmental > Aquatic > Marine > Cold seeps...
CGTTTTCCTTCACTTGATAATCAAACATAGCTCGAATGTTATCTTTTGCTACTGCTGGCTCAAAGCTCGCCATAGCGTAAGCATGTTTCCAACTATCCCATGCCCAAGTGCCGTTAAACCACCTTGCAGTGACTGAAGGCGTTACACTGTCATGAAGTAAGTTTCCGGCAGCGCTTCGCCAATTTCCTATCAGTGTTTCGATGGCTTTGATAGCGACTAATTTTTGTTTGTTGGTTTTATTTTTAAGATTCACACCTTTAGCTAAATATTTTTGCCACCTGATTGTCGATGCCTTGATATAGTGTTCTGGCGTTTTAAGTGCATCATTAATAATTGCTTGTTCTTTGCTCGCTTCAACATCGTTATGAAAATAACTTTGTGTGGTAAATAGTTCAAGGTTGCTCTGTGCTGCTACATTAACGTTACTGCTACTCGTATAGCTATGTTTTGTTTGGTTTATATTGGTCGTGCTTGCTAGGCTTCGAGAAATTCGATACTGAGCGCTATCACTGGTTAGTACATTCCATGTGTTTCTTATTTCCCCAAAATTTATGACCAGACCACTTTCATTGGCAACGAGTTTTCTTGTCCAAGTAGGTAAGGCACTTTTAACCGAATTCTTATCGTTCCATTCATTTAGCAAAGATCCATGCCAGCTCAGCTGTAATGATTTTGATGTGTTAGTTTTGTTTTCGATGTTTGTGCGAATAATAGCTGTTCTATCACTTATAAAACGAAGCGCTAGTGTTACGTTAAATTGTGAAAACGAGTAATGCTGTATAAGCGCGCCAGGCAGAGAATAGTTTTCAACTTTTGCTGTAGAAAAGTCTAATTTTTCTCCTGTCTGATTATCCGTGACGCTCAATTGCTCTAATTTTTCTGCAATGAACAAACTGTATTCTTGCGCAATTATCATTGGCCCAGTGAAAGCGCCATAAGCATTTTCGTTTTCTGGTAACAAGAAACCATGCCAAGCACCTAAATCAAAAAAGGGATTAAACTTTTGGTTTTGATATTTATCATAATCTTTGTGCTTAGTCGGGGTACCTGTGCGGTCGATGGCATTTCGTATTAACGAAGTACTTAATGGTGTGCTTTCTTTTATTAACTCTCTTTTTTGAATGTCACCAGGCGTGCTTTCATCGTTGCTTGATGTTGGTACAGGATAAACACCGGCAACCAAATTAACAGAGAAAAATAAAGGGATCAGGGGGGATATTTTAAATAACGGTATGTTCATTTTCATAAATTTCAATTGTCTTTAGCCTTGAACTTATTCATCCCTATACCTGTAAGTATTAGAGATTCATGAAAGTATTTATCGTATGAGAATACTATATTATTCTCGCATGATATACACTAGTCTTATTTATTCTATATTTATTATAAATACTATTTGTATGATAAATATTGCAAAATGTTTTTTGTGGTTATAGTATGAATTTTGTCGACTAAAAGATCGGCTAAATAAAAATACATAAATATAAAAACATAAAACATGAATTGACACGTTATCTATAGGTAATATCGTCAATGGGGAGATTAAATGAAGAGTAGAAAACCAAAGCTTAGTTATTTATCAATGCTAGTTATGCTCAACTTAGGCGTAGCATCCACACTTAATGCAGCAGAATTAACCGAGGAAGAAGCCAAAGAAAAAGAGGTTGAAGTTATAACAGTCTCGGGCATTCGTGGCAGTTTAATTAAATCTCAAGATATAAAAATGAGTGCGAATAATGTTGTTGATGCGATCACAGCAGAAGATATTGGTAAATTCCCAGATCAAAACGTTGCTGAGTCTTTACAACGTATTACGGGTGTATCGATAGACAGAAAAGGCGGTGAAGGCCAATTAATTACTGTTCGTGGTATGGGGCCAGAGTTTACTTCTGTGTTACTTAATCGCCGAACATTGGCTACAACCAGCGGTGGCAGAGCATTTAGTTTTGATATTCTAGCATCTGAGTTAATCAGTGGCGCAGAAGTGCATAAAACCCAATCAGCAAATTTACAAGAAGGTGCAATTGGTGCGACAGTGAATGTTACTACGTTAAAACCTTTTGATATTTCGGGGTTTAAGGCTACGGGTAGTGTTAAAGCGCAATACGATGATATGACGGGTGATTCAAAACCACAGTTTTCTGGTTTGGTCAGCAATACATCTGATGATGAAAAATTTGGTGCTTTGTTTTCTTTTGCACACAGTGAGCGTAAGAGCCGTTATGATTCTGCTAATACCGCTTATTACTGGCACACTGATCTAACCATGGACGATGGCACTTATTACGATGATGTCTATTTTCCTCAAAACTATGATCAAATAGCACAAACTGAAGACCGAACTCGTACGGGGGCAACGGCTGTTTTTCAGTACAAACCATCTGAAGAATTAACGCTTACCACTGATCTTTTGTATTCAAAATATGATGTTGAATACCGACAAGATATCCTCGCTCATTGGTTTACGAAAGGTCAGCTTACTGATGTCGAACTCGATGAGAATGGTACTTTGGTTAAACTTTCTATGGGTAAGGGCAGTAATAGTGATGTCATGGTGCGTCAATCTGCTACCAGTAATGAATTAAAAGCCTTTGGTTTTAATGCTGATTGGGATGTACGTGACAACTTAAACCTTAACTTTGATTTAAGCTTTTCTGAAGCGGAATCTGATCCTAAAAAGGGTTCAACAGATACGGTTGCTTCACGTCCGGGCGATTATACATATGACCGAAGTTCAGGTGCACAATTACCAGAATTAACTTTCGACCGTACTAGTTCAGCATCAGGATTAAAAGCGGGTTGGGCTGAACGTTTTGGTCATGTGCGTAAAGATGATGTACTAGAAGTTAAAGTTGATGGTGAATGGACCGTTGATCATGGTGCATTAGCTAAAATTGGTTTTGGCGCGATGATATCTGACCGTACTTTATCAAGTAAAAAAAGCAGAACTACACGTCCTATGCCATGGTTATGGGGAGACAATAGCAATGCAATCATGTTACCTGAAAGTATGTTTTCAACTTATGATGCTGATGGATTTTTATCAGGTGGCAGTGGCTCACCAGAGCAGTCGTGGTTAACGTTTAATTCAGAAGATTTTTTCGACTACTTAACATCTCCTGAAGTCGTTGCACAAATGGATGACCCAGAATATGCCCAGCAATTAATCACAGATAATGCCGGTTTTATGATGCATCAAGTCCCCTGGACTTATGAAATCAATGAAGAGCTAAAAGCCATTTATACAGACTTCTATTTTGATGGTGAATTGTCTGAAATGCCTTGGTCGATTACTACGGGTATTCGTTACGTTGAAACTACCAGTAATGCGAAAGGGTTTTCAGTGCCTCTTTTAGACCTTGAGCCGTCTACATCTAAGCCTGGTTTTGTTAATGCTATTGAAGGTGATGACTATGCTCCGCTCACTGTTAAGCATACTTATGATAATTGGTTACCGAGTTTGAATGCCAAAATTGAAGTTGCAGATGACTTGATCGCACGTTTTGGTTATTCAAAAAGTATTACTCGTCCTGAGTTAGATGAGATGTCACCGGAATCAGGCTACGGCGGTGGTGATATTACTAATTTAACGGGCTGGGGTTCAAATCCTAAATTAAAGCCATTTGAATCGACAAACGTAGATCTAGCTTTAGAATGGTATTACGATGAAGGTAGTTATGCCGCTGTTGCGATGTTTACTAAAGATGTTGATGGTTATTTAGCTTCTGAAGAAGTGGAAGAAACGGTTACAGTGCCAAGCGGCACATACAACTTTAAAGTGTCACGTCCAGTTAATTCAGATAAAGCTGAAATTGAAGGTTTTGAAGTTGCTGTTCAGCATATGTTCACCAGCTTACCAGGACCTTTCGATGGTTTAGGGATAATTGTTAACAAAACGTTTGTTGATAGTGAGTCCACTGCCGATGACCAAGAACAACCATTACCATTAATTGGTTTGGGTGATTCTTCTAACCTGATTTTATTTTATGAAAAAGATGCGCTTCAACTACGTATTGCTTACAACATGCGAGATCGTTTTATGCAGTCTAAACCTCGCTCATGGCGTGATGGGCACTATGTAAATGATTTTGCTCAGGTTGATATTAGCGGGAGTTATGACATCAATGAAAACTTCACGGTTTTCTTTGAAGGGATCAATGTTACTAATGAGCTTTATGAGACTACAGCACAATACGCTAATCAATTTTTAGATATTACTGAAACAGGTGCGCGTTACTCGTTTGGTATTCGCGGTACTTTCTAACCCTATATAAGCAATAGCAACATCATTGTTTAAACGCGTAGACGTTAAGACAGTTACAACGCCTTAACGTCTACTTTTTTATTGATTTAACTGAAAACTAATATTATGAGAAAAGCACATCTTTGGCTTAGAGCAGAAACAAAACCACATGAACAACGTACAGCACTTTCTCCACAAGGTGCAAAAGTCTTAATTGAGTCAGGATTTAAAGTGACGGTAGAATGTTCATCGCAAAACATTTTCCATCAAGACTTATATCAGCAAGTTAATGCTGAATTAGTTCCAGAAGGTAGCTGGATTGATGCCCCTAAAGAAGCCATTATCTTGGGGCTAAAAGAACTCCCTGAAGATGACTTTCCTCTGGTACATCAGCATATTTATTTTGCCCATGCATACAAAGATCAATCGGGTTGGCAAGCATTATTGTCACGTTTTAAGCAAGGTGGTGGCGAGCTATTCGACCTAGAGTTTCTGGTCGATGAACAACAACGAAGAATCGCGGCATTTGGCTATTGGGCTGGCTTTGCTGGCGCTGCATTATCAGTTCTTGCTTGGGCTAACCAACAACAAAATATTTCGCCACCATTAGCGGACATCTCATCTTACCAAAATAAACAACAACTTCTTGAAATACTTGCGCAAGCTTTAAACAAGGTTGAAGATAAGCCAGAATTATTAGTTATTGGCGCTAAAGGGCGCAGTGGCAAAGGCGCAGTAGATCTTGCAAAAGCGCTTTCATTGGAAGTTGTAGAGTGGGATCTCGCCGAAACTAAAAAAGGCGGTCCATTCGTTGAAATTATTCATGCAGACATCTTCATTAACTGTGTTTTAATAAATCAAGACTTACCGCCTTTTATAACCAAAGAATTACTTTCTCGACAAGAAAGAAAACTGTCCGTTATTGTTGATGTTAGTTGTGATCCTTACGGCAGCTATAATCCATTACCTATTTATCAACAATGTACTACCTTTAAATCACCTTGCTTACGCATTGATGATAACAACATACTCGATCTGATTGCTATCGATCATCTACCTTCTCTTTTACCTAAAGAAAGTAGTGAAGACTATGGCGATCAGCTATTAACTCATTTATTAACGCTTGACGATAAATCACAAGGCGTTTGGCCGACCGCACTTGCTCTTTTTAAGAGTAAAACTAACAATCTTTAAAGGATGAACATGACAAATAGTATACATTGGCTAGGAGCTGGACTATCAGCAGCACCTGGTATCATCGAATTAGCGAAAAAAACAACGCCTCTTATTGTTTGGAACCGTAGTTTATCCAAAGCTAAGCAAGCACTTAAAAATAATGCTGTAGAGGTTGATGTACGTGAATTAGACTGGGATGAATTAACGAAAGTTGTTAAACCAGGCGATGTACTGGTTTCTATGTTACCAGCAACCTTGCATTTAACCGTGGCACAGTTTTGTTTAAAGCATAATGCTCATTTCGTTTCTAGCAGCTATATAGCGCCTGAAATGGCTGAATTAGATGAAAAAGCAAAAGCCTTAGGGTTAAGTTTCGTCAATGAAGTGGGGTTAGATCCAGGCATCGATCATCTTTTAGCGCATTTATTGGTAGATAGTTATCAAAACAGTGCGGAGTTTTCACCTGAGAACCAACATTATTTCCGCTCTTATTGTGGTGGTTTTCCGAAGGTTGCCAATGACTTTAAATATAAATTTAGTTGGTCACCGTTAGGAGTGTTGAAGGCGTTACGTTCAAAAGCACAATGGCAAGCAGACGGTGTGACTAAAACGTCAAATGCTCCATGGGAAGCACTGAGTGAATATAAAGCGAAGTTATCTGATCATACAGAAACTTTTCAAGCGTATCCTAATAGAGACTCTCTACCTTTTATCAAACAGTATCACTTTCAAGACAACTGGGATGTGCAAGAGTTTGTTCGTGGAACGTTAAGACTTAACGGCTGGTCAACCGCATGGCAGCCATTATTTGACGAGATAGCGACATTAGAAGGAAGTCATGGCGAAGCGCGTTTGCAGGAAATTAGTCAAGAACTAGAACAAAAATATCTTTATGACGAAAATGAAGAAGACCGTGTGGTGATGTGTGTAGAGTTGGAGGTTCGCCAAGCAGGAAAGGTTATTTGGCATCAAAATTATCATCTAGACAGCCAAGGGAATGAGCAAGGACAAGCAATGGCTCGTTTAGTTTCTCTACCGGTAAGTTTAGCGATTGAGTCAGTGCTTAATAAAGAAATTTCTGCTGGTGTGAGTGCTGCACCAGACTCGCCAAAGCATATTCGGAAATGGTTGTCGGCATTGGAAAACTTAGGTGAATCCATTGGTCACCATAACATACTAACTTAACCGAATTTAATCCCGTACAAATTATATTTCTACGGGATTTTTTTTACCCTAAATAATAATTATAAAATGTAAACTAAGGGAATTTATGAGTGATAAAAATAGAAAACCTACCTTATTGGATGCGTTATTTCCTATAGTCGTATTGCTGAGTTTACTCTTTTTAGCCGTATACTTCTTTGGTGACGACTCTTCATCTGGTCCTAACCAAATAGCATTGATGTTATGTGCAGGTGTCGCATGCATTATTGGTTTAAAGAATGGTTATAAACGAGCTGAAATAGAAGCAGGGATCACCAAAGGAATCAGCTTAACTTTAGGAGCTATTTTAATTTTGTTGGCGGTAGGTTCGCTCATTGGTACTTGGCTTTTAGCGGGTACAGTACCCACAATGATATATTTTGGTTTGCAAATTTTAGAACCGCAATACTTTTATGTCAGTTGTTGTGTTATTTGTGCCTTAGTAGCGCTGTGTATCGGTAGTAGTTGGACGGTAGCTGCAACAATCGGTGTTGCTTTAATGGGAGTGGCTACGGGCATAGATGCATCAGGACCCATGACAGCTGGAGCTATCATCAGTGGCGCCTATTTTGGTGACAAACTATCACCTTTGTCAGATACCACCAATCTTGCTCCCGCTATCGCTGGCACTGAATTATTTGTGCATATTAAAAATATGATGTGGAGTACAGTACCGAGCTTTCTCATTACCTTGGTCATATTTTTCTTCCTCGGATTAAATCGTTCAGGGCAAGTACCCAATACCCAAATTGACCAGCTGCTTTTGAGTTTGGAAAAAGAATTTTTTATTACTTGGTATTTGTTACTTCCCTTAGTTATCACCTTACTACTTGCCGTTAAAAAAGTACCTGCCTTTCCAGCGATTGGCATTGGCGCCATTGTTGGCGCAGTATGTGCTGTGCTATTTCAGCAAGACTTGATTCTTTCGTATGCCAATGAAGGTTTATCTGTTATTGAAGCAAACACTATGGTGATTTGGCAAGTTATGTACTCGGGTGTGTCGCTTGATACAGGCAATAAAGCTATTGATGATTTACTCAGCGGTGGAGGGATGGGATCAATGCTTAACACGGTTTGGTTAATTATATCAGCGATGACCTTTGGGTCAATAATGGAGAAAGTAGGGCTACTCAAACGCGTTGTTGAAAGCCTAATGAAGGTAACAAACAGCGTAGGCTCGTTAATTTCAACGACGATAGTCACGGCATTTGGTACTAACTGTATTGCCGCGGATCAATATATAGCTATTGTTATGCCAGGTAGAATGTTTAAAGAAGAGTACAAACGTCATTCACTGGCTCCCGAGAACTTATCAAGGGCGTTAGAAGATGGTGGCACGGTTACTTCACCCTTGATCCCTTGGAATACATGTGGTGCTTATATGCAGTCGGTTTTACTGATCAATCCATTGGAATATGCAGTTTTTTGTTTTTTTAATTGGCTATCACCGATAATCGGAATTATTTGCGCGTTTACCGGTTTTAAAGTGAAATCTTTAGTTGTTAAAGCGATGGGGAACTCTGTAGAGTTAAGTCATTCACCAGTGAAAATTAATTAGGCTGAAGTTGGGTTAATAGCATTTAAGTGAAACGTTAAGTTGAGCACTTCATTCGACAACTTCCTTGATGTAATGACGATGAGGGGGAATTAGTGTGCTGTCAAATTGGTTATTGTGACAACATTACATTCTCTCATGGTTTTGATATTTATGTCGCCAACCCGGTGATATGTTTTCGTAAATTTTACGCTGATCCCATCTATTGTATATTGAGTGTACGGTAAGATTGGGGCAAATCGTTATATAATGATTTAACTCCCAAAAAGATGAGTCAAAACCAATTCATAGGCTTTTCCCATCATTTTATCGTCTGTTACAAAGTAATCTGGAGTTACTCCGCTATTATCCCAAGTTTCATTAGTCACAGGATGGTTGATAAGAGCGTAGGGGACTTTTAATAATAATTTATCACTTATTTTTACCGTTTTTGTAAAATAACCCAGACCCATTGTTTCTTCACCAATAATCACAGCTTTATCGAAATATTGTAATGTATGACTAAAAAACTCCCACTCTCCAGCAACAAAATGTGAATTAAGAATATATAGAGGAAACTTTGTCTTGAATTTATCATAACCTTTTATCTTTAAAGAGGTTAAAGGAGATGTATTTTCTTTAAACTTTATATTTCCTATTAGAGTATCAGTTGGAATAAAATAGCTAATCAATCGTTGCACTAATGATATAGAAACTTCGTCTGCTAAACGTAAATCAATTATCATTGCATCAACATCAGATAGCAGCTTAAACTCATTTGAAAAAACCAACTCTGAATTATGAGAAGTAATCTGTCCTGTTATTTTAAAATAACCAATATTTTTATTTAAAACCTCTGTGTGTATAGCTCCTTTAAGTGTTTGCTCAGCATCTGCTTTGTTATCAAGCATACTAGAAATTATTATGGGTTGTTGCTGAATAATTTCGAAACCAGTGTCATGTGTGGCGTCAACTAAAGCCGAGATAAGCTCATGGTTAAAGTGTTCTAAGCTGTAGGCTGAAGGAAAGCTTCGGGTGATCAGCTTATCAATAAGGGTTTGAGATAATTTATTTGTCTTTTCAGGATAGAGATAGAGATTATCCAATTCAAAGGTTATCTTTTGAATAATTTCTCGAACATCATTTTTAGATACCATCCGTTCGTTATCTACTGTTTGCTCTTGAGCAGAGAGAGCATGCGAGTTCAAGATGACTAAAAAGAAAACTAAAAACACTTTCATATAAATCCTTTTGTTAAAGCAGTCATTTATTTTATGTCTATATTGTGTATTTCATCGTTTATTGATATGCGGTATCTCAGTTTATGAGTACACTTACTCATAAGATTGCAACGACATATTATATTATGCGCACAACGTACTCTTGAGTAAGTTGGCTGTTACATACCATAACATTTTCCGCTTTTCGGCGCATAAATTAAATAAAACACATGACACCTTGATAAGAGGTAAACTAGTGCGAAACATCAGTTTAGCGCACCACTTCATTACCCTAGCAATAGAAAACTTGCACTAAATTGATAATCAGAATTGCTTGGGGACAGTTTGACCATTTGGCATAGTCCAGCCATTTTCGTTTGCAAGTTTATCCAGACGTTGTTGATCTTGCTCGAACTCTTCATGTAACCAGGAAATAAAAGCGTTTATATCATCAATGCCATTGGCTTCAGGAGCAACGTAATAGTAGTACTGCCATGGACTCTGAGTGATCTGAACCTGTTTAGGGAGCAATAAACTCGACTTTTCTAATTCCTCTAATATCAACATCAAGTCCATTATTGCTACCCCTTCACCAGCTGTGGCCGCAATAATCGCCAAATCTAAACTGTTAAAGGTGATGCCTTTATCTAGACTCTGATCGCTATTTTCAGTTAATGACAACCAGTGCTGCCAGTCAGATCTGTCTTGAGTGGGATGGATGCGTATTTTGTTAATTGCTTGAGTAACAGTGAGTACATCTTGATTCTCACACAGGGATGAATGATAAATAGGCGCTATATATTCGCAGCGCAGTTTGTTGTCTGCATAACGAGAATCAGGGTATTTTTCGCCAAACAAAGCAATATCATAACCACCACTTTCTAAGTTGATATTTACACCAGCTTGAAACCAAGCCAAGGTTACATTCACTTGTAAATTTGGAAAGCGTTTTCTGAATTTATGCAATCGAGGAGTTAACCACCGCGCTGCCAAACTGGTTTCTACCTTGATTTTTAGTTCACCTCGCAGTGAAGGGGTCAATTGATATAGTGTTCGGTTGAGTTCACCAAACTGTCTGGTTAGTACCATTGATAGTTCACGGCCTTCACTCGTTAGTTCTAAGGCCCGATGCAAGCGATTGAATAAACTAAACCCAAGGTTATCTTCTAGTTGGCGTATTTGTCTGCTAACCGCGCTCTGGGTGACATTGAGTTCGGTTGCAGCATGGGTAAAACTTAAATATCTTGCTGCCGCTTCAAATACCCGTAAAGTATTTAATGAATGGGGCAGGTTAGAATGACGCTTAAGTGCATGACGTTGCATGAAATTCTCGAAATAATTAATTAGCATGAGTTTTATGCATCCCAGACTGACATATTGCTCGTTTGAAAACCACTGCAGATTCACTTAGTTTGATGATATCGATTTAAACTTGTCAAATATAAGGGAATAATCATGAAACATCTGGCTAGGTTCGCAGTACCTCTAATCATTTCACAGTTAGTCGCGCAATTAATGGTACTTTCAGATATTTGGATGATGGCGCAAATTGGCGTTACTGCCATGGCGGCAGGAGGTCTTGCTGGTTCGGTCTTTAGTTTTGTTTATGTTGTTGTGATGAGCCTTATTGGCTCTGTTGCCAACTTGTTGGCGATAGCCTATGGCGAAAAGCAACATAATCCTAATAATCAAGGGGAAATTAGAGGCATTTTAAAAGGGGCTATTTTATTATCCGTTATTATCAGCATCGCTCTTTTACCATTATTTTATATTTTACCGCATATGCTTTTAATGGTTGGGCAACAAGCCGAAATCGTTGATCTTAGTATGCTATATTTGCATGCATTAAAATGGTCTATGTTACCCAACTTGTTGATAGTGGTATTTCGTGGACTAGCGGTAGCCTTTGGTTTTCCGCGTTCTGTATTGTGGGCGTCGGTGATCACTGTATCGCTAAATATTATTTGTAGTTATGTTCTCGCATTTGTAATGGATTTTGGCATTGTAGGAATCGGTTATGGTACCTCTTTAGCAGCTTGGTTGATGGCTATTTGCTACGGAGTATGGCTATTTCGTCAACCGCAATTTGTTGCCTATAAACCATGGACTAAATGGTTTGAGTACCAACTCGCTACTATTAAACCGCTAATCTTTATGGGAATGTCTGTTGCCTTGGCGACCTTGACTGAGTTTGGTTTGATTTCAGGTGCTGCTTTAATGGCTGGAACTTTGGGCATAGTATCTCTTGCGGCTCACCAAATTGCTTTACAGGTATTAAGTTTATCTTGGTGTATATCATTTGGTTTTGCTCAGGCAACCTCAATATTAGTGAGTAATCAATATGGTCGTAGTCGAAACAAGCAGGCGATAGTTAAAATTGCTCGACATGGTTTGATCTTGGCGACTGCGTCAAGTGCGCTGATAGGTTTATTGTTTAGCATTAACCCTGAATGGTTATCGCAGTGGTTTGCAAAACCGGGTGATAGCTTATTTAGTGAACTTGTCGATATTTTACCTGGCTTAATGTTGGTGGCCGCCGCATGTTTTGTGGTTGATGCTTGGCAATTAACAGGGTTAAATATCTTACGCGGTATGAAAATAGTCTTGGGTCCGGCTTTGATCACTGGTGTTGGTTATTGTTTGGCGGGCTTGCCAGCGGCTTGGTATTTAATGCAGTCATTCGACTTAGAAGGAATTTGGATGGGGATTGGGCTAGGGCTAGGTGTAACGGGGTGCTTATTGCTAGTGCAAGTATGGATAAGTTTGAAGAAGTTAGCTGATTAAAAGGATAATTTTCCTCACTTTATCAAGAAGAGCACTTTTTCATATTATATCTGTATTAATAAAACACTAGCGCCTAAATCGATTACGATTCAGCGCTAGTATTTTATTTTTTAAGCCTGTTTTATTTCAAGCTTTGTTAGTTCAGTTAAGCCCAATTCAAGAACCTTGATAAATTTATCTGTGTCAGCTTTATTAAAAGCAAGGGGCGGCTTAATTTTGAGAATGTTATAAAATGGACCTTCAGTACTGAGTAAAATATGATGCTGTTTGAAAAACTCCACTAACCATGATGTTTTACTCGTGGCAGGTTGTTTAGTTATGCGGTTTTCGACTAATTCAACGCCAATGAATAAACCTAAACCACGAACATCACCAATTAATTCAAAGCGTTGTTCTAATTCTTTTAGCTTACCTTGGAAATATTTCCCTGTTGATAGTGCATGAGCTTGGAGCTTTTCTTGTTCAATAACATCAAGTACCGCCATGCCAATTGCACAAGAAACAGGGTTACCACCAAAAGTATTAAAGTATTCCATGCCGTTAACAAAAGCATCAGCAATGGCTTGGGTAGTTATAACTGCTGCCATCGGGTGTCCATTACCAATAGGTTTTCCTAAGGTGACGATGTCAGGAACCACATCTTGAGTTTCAAATGCCCACATATGCGTACCAACACGGCCAAAGCCAACTTGTACTTCATCAGCAATACAAACGCCGCCAGCAGCACGAACTTGTTGATATACCTTTGATAAATAGCCGTCAGGCATAATTATTTGCCCAGCAACACCTTGCAATGATTCACAGATAAAGGCACTTGGTTTTTTACCTTTTTCGGCTAGTTTGGCAAGTGTGTCTTGAACACTGTTCGCATAGCTTTGAGAAGTTTCAGTACTATTGCCTTGAAACTCGCCCCGGTAGGGATCAGGTAAGGTTACTTTATGCACATAAGGTTTTGCACCATCGCCGCCAGGTCCGTCAAATTTATAAGGACTGGCTTCAATACAAGCATTAGTATTACCATGATAAGCACCATCAACCACGAGTAAGTCGGTGCCTTTGGTGTAGCTTCTCGCTAAACGAAAAGCGAGTTCGTTGGCTTCACTGCCAGAATTTACCAACATACAAACTGATAATGCTTCTGGCATGGTAGCGAGTAATTTATCAGCATAATTAACAATGTTGTCATGCAAATAACGCGTATTGGTATTTAGCTTGGCAAGTTGTGCTTGGGCAGCTGCAACTACCTTAGGGTGACAATGACCGACATGACAAACATTGTTGACCATATCCAAATACGGAGTCCCTTGTTCGGTGAACAAATAAGCACCTTGGCCGCGCACCATTTTCAAAGGTTCTTGGTAACTCAAACTCAACGTTTTACCTAAATGCTTTTTGCGGTATTTAATAATATCTTCAGCTTTTTTACCGCTATCAATGGGCAATTGGCACGCTTGACGTAATTGGCACAAAACAGCATATGGATTTAATGCACCGAGCTGTTCGAGTAATTGCCATGCGGGTTTTACTGAAACTAATAAATACTCATTATCGGGCTGTTGCTCAATGGCTAATGCAGAATTACAAACTGTGGTACATAAACGTAATGCGACTAATGAATAGAGTACTTCTAGTTCGATATCAAGTAGGGGTCTAATATTATGATAACCAGCAACGATGGTTTTGAAAGTACTGAGAATATCTTCTTGGGCATTTTTTTCACCCATTAAAGCATAAGCACAGGTTATCGCTAACTCGTTAATAACATGACTATGCACCATATCGCCAAAGTCGATCAATCCGGTTATTTTTTCTGGAGTATTAATGTTATCAACTAATATGTTGTAGTCATTAGCATCGTTATGAATAACCCCTTGCGGCAACTGAGACAACACAGGCATGGTTTGTGTTTGATATAGGGTTAGAAATTTTTCGACAATACTGGCTTGTTCTTCTTTAAGTAAATGTTTTTTACTCATGCAAACACGAAAACCTTGCGCTAAATCCCAGTCTAAATAACGAAAAGCACCGGGGTGATTAAAGTCCGTTAGGGCAAGATCAATATTGGCGATAAATTCGCCTAAATCAGTCCAAAGGAATTTATTATGGGTAAGGGGGCTGGCATCGGCATAAAACTGACCGGGTAAGAAGGTTAATACACGTAAACTAAAGCTAACTTGCTGTTCATTCGTTATTGTTGTGATGCTTTCGCCGATTTGATTGCATACTGCATGAGGGACTGCACATTCTTTTTGCGTTAAATGGGCCATCGCCGCATTTTGCATTGTGAGTTCAAGTTTTGGCTCAGCTGAATTGGCAACTTTTACGATGTATTGTTCATTGCTTTGCGTAGTTAGTAATAAATTTTGATCACAATAACCGGGTAATTTTTTTAATTTCCCGTTTAGTTGGTACTGTTGGGCTAATAATTTTAGTATCTCAATATCAGAAAACGTTGGCGTTTTAGCGGTAGTCATTGTTGCCTCTTTTAAAGGTTAGCCTGAGTATGACTACTCAGGCTTGTTATTTATATAAGTCTATTTATGTAGGGTTATATTTGGTTATTTTAGCTTGTTTTGTCTTATTTAGCTTTTACACTACGCGCCAATTCAGCAGTCTTTACAGTAGCACTTTTCAGGTTTTGCAAGCTGAAAGGGACTAAAGTAAAACCGTACTGATAACTTTTAGCGGGGATTGTATATTGCGCATGTACTAAGCGCCCCCATGAAGTATCCCCCCCAACACCCATTTGTTTATGATCTATATTAACCGTTACTAAATTACGCATAGGTACTTCGGCGCCATGTTTACTGGTCACTGGCACCAAACCTGAAGCTGAAGCTTCACCATCTTTACCGGCAATAAAGTCAATATCGCTTTGCTTATATGGCCAAGCACTAGCGTTCAATACTTCATCCCCGACAGCTAATAAACCTAAGCCATTGCTATTTTTTAAGGCAAGCCAACGAACATCTGTTTTATTGGCATTTTCTTGTGGGCGAGAATAGTGATGAATTTGATCTTTCACTAAGCTTTTATATAAAGATATTTGTGCGGAGGTTTTTCTATCGGCATAATTTTCATGAGGCCCTCGGCCAAACCATGATAACTGTTGAAATTGTCCTGGCATGGTGAATTGCATACCCAAGCGAGGTAAGTTCGGCAATTCTTGTCCTGACTCAATAGTTAAAGCATTTTGGAGATGTATTTGACCATTATTTTCAATGTTATATTCAACTTGATAACTACCTTTAAAGTCTGGGCTTGTGTAGTAACTCGTTACTTTAAAACCACTATTTGTTTTTATGTTAGTCAATGACGTTAACACAAGTCTATCACTGGCTGTTTGCCATATCGCGGCCCACTTTTGCATACCATTACCTAGATCATTGTCCGTAGGTGCGCGCCAGAAATTAACGGTTAACGGTGCTTTAAGTAAGTGGTTATTCTTATGGCTATATTGCGTTAACCAGCCAGTATTTTTATTAAAAACCGCTTGTGTATCGCCATTATTAAAGATTATGGATTTAGTGTTATCTTGCTTTAACATAGTCGCAGTAGTGGTTTTTGTTTTCACGTTAGCTTTGATAGCGATACCTTGTACCGGTAACTTAAATTGTTCAAAAGCTAACTCATGGCCTGTTGATAATAAGCCTTGCGATTGTCTAACTACAGCGCTTAACGTTATAAAAAATTCTTTGTTCGTGCCTTTAGGTAGTTTAGGTAATGTTAAATCAATAGTAGACTTTTTACTTGGTGATACGAAAGGAAGTGCTTGATGCCCCTGTGCGAATAACTCCCCATCAGCTTCAATTTTCCACTGTAAATCAAAATCAGCTAAATTAATGAAGTCATAACGATTTTCAACAATAAACTGATTTTTACTGATATCAGCAATACTAAAGCGGATCGCTTGATAAACTTTTTTAACTTCAAACGCATGAGGGTGCGGTTTGCGGTCTGGTGTCATTAAACCATTATTTAAAAAGTTACCATCGCTAGGTAATTCAGGGTGAAAGTCTTTACCATAGGCCCAGTATTTAACGCCATTCTCATTGGTGTATTCAAGTGATTGGTCTACCCAGTCCCAAATAAAACCACCCTGTAGCACATCGTATTTTTCAATGGCTTGCCAATAGTCTTTTAAGTTACCGACAGAATTTCCCATCGCATGGGCATATTCAATCATAATTGCAGGACGAGTCGGTTTAGATTTTGCATATTTTACCAAACGCTCAATCGAAGGATACATAGGTGCATAAACGTCAGTGTAGTGTTCTTCACCTGCCGGTTCATACTGAACCAGTCGGCTGTTATCATTATCTTTTAACCACTTATATGTAGCCTCAAAAATTTTACCTTCGCCAGCTTCATTGCCTAATGACCAAATAATGATGGATGGGTGGTTTTTATCACGCTCGAACATTCGTTGAGTTCGATCTAGATGCGCAGGTAACCAACTCATTTCATTGCCTAGTTGAGTTTTCTTACTGATGGCTAATGGGTGAGACTCTATATTAGCTTCATCAATTACATATAAGCCATACTTATCGGTTAAATCATACCAATATGGGTTATTAGGGTAATGACTTGAACGTACAGCATTGACATTAAATTGCTTCATTAATTTAATGTCTTGTTCCATTGCGGCTTTGGTAACAACATGACCATGTAGGGGATCTGTTTCATGACGGTCGACACCACGAATAGTTATCGCTTTACCGTTAATGGTTAGTTGGCTGTTCACCACCGCTAAATGTCTAAATCCTATCTCATCACTAACCGACTCAATAATGTTATCGTTTTCATCTTTTAAATTAATTAACAAGGTATATAAATTAGGCGTTTCGGCAGACCATAACGCAGGTTGGTTAACTTCACCATTAAGAGATACTTCGACTGTGCCGCGAGCAGAAAGCTTAACTACAGTTTGTTTGTTCAATAGCATTTTCATATTGCTACGTGGGTCTAATAGTTGTACTTCAATTTTTTGCTTTGATTTTTTATTGGCAAAGTTTTTTAATGTTACCTCAACCGATAAATTACCTTGAGTGAAATTCTTATGCAAAGTTGGCTTTACGTGGAAATCAAATACATGTTGTTTAGGCGTTGCATAAAGATAAACATCGCGTTCAATACCTGAAATACGCAACATATCTTGGCTTTCTAGGTAGCTGGCATCTGTCCATCGTCGAATTTGAAAAGCAAGTAAGTTATTATCATCTTTGATATAAGAAGTTAAATCGAATTCTGCAGGTGTTTTAGACCCCTGGCTAAAACCTACTTTTTGACCATTTAACCACACATCTAAGGATGATTTAGCGGCGCCAACATGAAGGAAAACTTGTTTGTTCTTCCATGATTTAGGTAGTTCGAAGGGCTTACGATAAGAGCCAATCGGGTTATAGTCTGTTGGCGCATCAGGCCAAGTGGTAGTGAATGGGAAACGTTCGTCTAAATAAATAGGGTAACCAAAACCTTCAGTTTCCCAATTACCAGGAACCGGAATTTGTTGCCAGTTAGCGTCATTGAAATTAGCATTTTCAAAGCCTTCAGGTTTGTTCTTCGGTGAGCGTTGCCAATTAAACTTCCATAAACCATTGAGTAGCAGGAAATTATTGCTTTGCTCTTTGTTATTAGTCAACGCCGCTTCACGAGTTTGAAAAGGAAACAATGATGCATGGGGGGCTTCTTTATTAATGGCAAAAACTTCATTGTTTTCCCATGGTTCTCGGGTTTGACCATGGGCATCTGTATTGATAAACAGAAGGGAAGTAACAGCAACATTAATGGCGAATAGTGATTTTATCATAGCACAAATATCTTAAAACAAATTAACAATAGTATTTATAATACAATTAAGGGTTATATAAGCAAGTGCTTTCTGTTGAAAGTTACTTAAAGTTACGTTTTCTCGAACAAAATAGATTAAGTCTCATCACTAAGATGAAGTGACTGAGGTTGATTTATTCTTTGATGAATTAAAATAAACTAGAGTATTTACGCGAACTCATTTATCATACAAATAACAATTATTGTAACAACTTAATGTAATAAAGAGTACATCGGTAACATGGAATCATCACATCGTAATTTAACCCAACAAGTTGTACATGAATTGGGTCGAAAAATAATGCAAGGCAGTTATAAAGTCGGTGATAGTTTACCTTCTGAGGCGGATTTGTGTACCCAATTTGATATTAGCCGAACGGCAACTAGAGAAGCCGTAAAAATGCTAACCGCTAAAGGATTAATTAGCTCTAGACCAAGGCAAGGCATTAAGGTTGTTGATTCAAAGCATTGGAACTTATTTGATGTTGATGTACTTAACTGGATCTTATTAGGTAAGCCAGATTTATATCTATTAAGGCATTTTTTACAACTTCGTTTGGGCATAGAGCCTGAAGCAGCCTATTTAGCAGCGCAATATGCTCAAGAAGATGAGTTAGCCGCAATTGAAAGCGCTCTTGCAAGAATGAAAGATGCGACTAATGGCCAAGATGATACCCATGAAGCCGATATAGAATTCCATCAAAGTGTGTTATCTGCTAGTAATAATCCATTTTTCATTCAATTGAAGAATTTTATTACCACAGCTCTTAAGGTCAATATACGTTTTACTAACCGAATGATCCCGGTAACGGTTGATGAATATCAAGCCCATGTTGATATTTTTGAACATATTAAAAATAAGAACGCTCAAGCTGCTTTTGATGCTTCGATGATCACCCAAAGAGCTACTTTAGCCATTGTTAATGAACAAATCTCTGTGCTTGAAAATAAATCGCTCTAGAGTCAATTCGTTAAGGCATTTTTAAAAACGGTTTCTTTACTTGAAAAACCATTCATCTTATTAATAGGTGAATGGTTTTTTGCGTTTTATAAAGAGCTTAATTTGTCACTGCTTCTATTGTATTATAAATAGTATTATACTAATATCTGCACCTATTATTTACGATTAAGTGCTCATTACCAATGTCTGATATTGAAATGAAAGAAGAATTTGACCCGGTAGAGCATCCTCACCGCAGATACAACCCTTTAACTGCTGAGTGGGTGTTAGTTTCACCTCAAAGAGCTAAACGGCCATGGCAAGGTCAGGTTGAAACGAGTGATGATAAACAAAAAGATACTTATGATAAGAGTTGTTTTTTGTGTGCAGGCAATACCCGTGTTAATGGCGTGGCTAATCCTAATTACCAAACGACGTTTGTTTTTCAAAATGATTTTGCTGCTTTAAAACCTGATACCCCTAAAGTTGAAAATGATGACCCATTATTTAGAATGGCAACAGAGCAAGGTGAAAGTCGTGTTATTTGTTTTTCTCCAGACCACGCTAAAACATTACCGGAGTTATCAAAAGAAGCTATCGGCCATGTTGTGACTACTTGGCAACAGCAAACTGTTGAATTAGCCGAGAAATATCAATGGGTGCAAGTATTTGAAAATAAAGGGGCGGTTATGGGCTGCTCAAACCCGCATCCTCATGGCCAAATTTGGGCACAACAACAATTACCCAGTTTGGTAGCAAAAAAACTCAGTAATCTTATCGGGTATTTCAAGCAATATAATCGACCTTTACTTGCTGATTATGTGAAGCGTGAATTAACAAACAAAGAGCGTGTTGTTTGCATAAATGATGATTGGCTAGTTGTCGTACCTTATTGGGCTGCTTGGCCATTTGAAACACTGTTGTTACCGCGCTTCCCAATAATGCGAATAACTGAATTGACAGAAAATACCCGACAGTCTTTAGCGGATATTATTCAACAAATAACTATACGTTATGATAATTTATTTGAATGCTCATTTCCGTATTCTATGGGGTGGCATGGCGCACCATTTGATCAAAAACACCATGAAGAATGGACATTGCATGCGCACTTTTTTCCGCCACTTTTACGTTCGGCTACCGTTCGAAAGTTTATGGTGGGCTATGAAATGATGGCTGAAGCGCAACGAGATATAACCCCTGAACAAGCTGCTGCTCGTTTACGTGAACTTCCTTCAATTCACTATAGCCAAAGGAGTTCGTAATGGCATTAACATTACAAAACAATCGCATTGATACGTTGAAACAAACATTTAGACAAGCTTTTGACGCTGAGCCAAGTTTAGTTTGTCATGCCCCAGGTCGTGTTAATTTAATGGGAGATCATACCGATTATAATGATGGTTTTGTTCTCCCTGTTGCTATTGATTTCGGCACTGATATCGCTGTAAGTTTACGTGACGACAGGCAGGTAAGGGTGATCGCCCTTGATATTGACTCAAGCGAAAATATATTTTCATTAGACGATATCATTTTTGACCATCAAAACAGCTGGAGTAATTATATTCGAGGCTCACTTATTGCTTTGATGAAAACTTATCCTGATATTAAGGGAGCTAATTTAGTTGTTACAGGGAATGTGCCTAGAGGGGCGGGGTTAAGTTCTTCAGCCTCTTTTGAAATTGCCGTTCTGTCAGCGTTTACGCAGTTGAATAATTTGTCATTAAGTGGAGTTGAAGCCGCGTTAAAAGGCCAACAAGCTGAAAACGATTTTGTTGGCTGTAACTGTGGCATTATGGATCAACTCATTTCTGCTTTAGGCAAACAAGATAGTGTTATGTTATTGGACTGCCAAAATTTGAGTGTTCAATATGCAAATATGCCAGAGGATTTGTCCATATTAATTATCAATTCTAATGTCAAACGTGGCTTAGTAGACAGTGAATACAATACTCGACGTGAACAGTGTGAAGCGGCAGCAAAATTTTGTGGTAAAGAGGTATTACGTGATGTGTCACTAGCTGAACTTGATGCTGTGGAAGAGAAAATTGACCCCTTACTGTATCAAAGAGCTCGGCATGTTATAACTGAAAATAGGCGAACAATTGACATGCTAACGGCTATAAATCATCAAGATATGGCATCGGTAAGTAAACTTATGGCTGATTCTCATCAATCCCTTAAAAATGATTTTGAAGTGACCACACGCGAAACAGACACTTTAGTGGAAATACTCTCAAAGTCACTTGGCAATAAAGGTGGGGCAAGGATGACAGGGGGCGGTTTTGGCGGATGCGTAGTCGCTCTTGCGAATAAATCTTTGATCCCTGCAGCAATCGACGCAGTAATAGCGCAATACCAGGAAAAAACAGGCTTAGTGCCAGATATTTATCAATGTATTTCAGTTAATGGTGCATTCGTTAATAGCGCACACGAAAGTCGTACTCAGATAAGTAAAAAACAACCGTTAAATAAGAATAATAACAAGGTGAAACTATGAAATTAGCAATGCTTGATGTAGGCATATTTGTTGTATACGTAATTGGTCTTTTGTGTGTCGCACTATGGATCTCACGAAGTGATAAAAAAGAAGGGGCTGACACAGAAGACTATTTTCTGGCAGGAAAGTCTTTACCTTGGTGGGCAATTGGCGCTTCATTAATCGCATCAAATATTTCTGCAGAGCAAATTATTGGTATGTCAGGTTCTGGCTTTGTCGTTGGTATGGCTATCGCTTCATATGAATGGATGGCTGCTATCACTTTGATATTAGTAGGGAAATATTTACTGCCGATTTTTCTAAAAAATGAAATTTTCACCATGCCGCAATATTTGGAACAACGATTTGATCATCGCGTAAAAACGACTTTAGCGCTGTTTTGGTTATTAGTGTATATCTTCGTTAATTTAACGGCTGTGCTATGGCTTGGCGGGTTAGCAATCGAAACGGTTGCAGGAGTTGACTGGTGGTATGGCATGTTATTTCTGGCCGCTTTTTCTATTGCCTATTCAATGTATGGTGGTTTGAAAGCTGTTGCATACACTGACATTATTCAAGTGGTTTTACTTATTTTCGGCGGTTTATTATTGAGTTATCTTGCCCTTGATGCCGTTGCCGAAGGGAAGGGAATGTTGGCAGGTTTTGGGGTGTTAACAACTGAATTACCAGGGCATTTTGATATGATTTTATCTCCTGAGAATTCTCAATACACTAACTTACCGGGTATTTCCGTACTGGTCGGTGGCATGTGGGTAATGAACTTATCGTATTGGGGCTTCAACCAGTACATTATTCAACGAGCTTTGGCGGCTAAAGATATTAAAGAAGCGCAAAAAGGCATTGCGTTTGCTGCTTACTTAAAATTATTGATGCCGATTATTGTGGTACTACCGGGTATTGCTGCTGTAATTCTTTATCCTAATTTGTCGGCAGCAGATCAAGCTTATCCATCAATGATGGACTTAATGCCTGTCGGAATTAAAGGACTTGTTTTTGCTGCGCTTGTTGCTGCCATTGTTTCTTCACTTGCTTCCATGACAAACAGCATTTCAACCATATTTACTATGGATATATATCGTCCAGCAAACCCAAATAAGAGTCAGCAGCATTACGTAAAGGTCGGCCGTATGGTTACGCTTGTTTCATTGGTCATTGCGTTGTTTATGGCTGAACCATTATTAGGTAAGTTTGATCAGGCGTTCCAGTATATTCAAGAATTTACCGGTGTATTTACCCCAGGTATTGTCGTGATATTTTTATTAGGTATGTTCTGGACAAAAGCGACTTCAATGGGCGCGTTATCAGCTGCTATAGGCTCTGCCATATTCTCATTTGGCTTACGCGTATTGCAACCAGAATTACCTTTCATGGATCGCATGAGTTATGTCTTTATTTTATGCTTAGGCTTAATGGTTATTGTATCTCTGATGAATCGTACGAGTTCATCATCAAGTGATACAAGTGTTAGCTTAAATGATGTCAGTTTTGTCACGGAACGATCGTTTAATATTGCAGCCACAGGTGTTGTGATTATCTTGACTGCCTTGTATACCCTTTGGTGGTAGTTAGCGTTAAGATTTGACAAAAAAGGATAGGTAATTGACCTATCCTTTTCTTTTTATATAATTTGATTATATACCCACCTTAATACCAATGGAGTAATGGAATGTCTCTTGGAATTATTGGCAGTAATCTTTGGCACGCAACGTCGAAAAATTTACTGAAAACTAATCGAATCAATAAAGATAAGTCTGTCGATGTTGTTGTTATTGGGGGAGGATATACGGGGGTCTCTTGTGCGTTGCGACTTGCAGAGAAAGGTAGCAGTGTTTTACTTTTAGAAGCTGAACATATTGGTGATGGCGGCTCAGGAAGAAACGTCGGTTTAGTCAACTCGGGACTTTGGATGGAACCAGATAAAGTCGAAAAAATGCTTGGGAAAGTAGCAGGTACAAAGCTTAATAGTATGCTTGCTAGGGGTCCTGAATTCGTTTTTACCAATATTGAAAAGTACAAGATTGATTGTGAGTTAACCCAAACGGGTACACTTCATTGTGCTCATTCAAACGCAGGGCTTGAAAATTTAAAGGAAAGGCTTCGACAATACCAAAGTAGAGACTTGAAAGTCGATCTATTGTCTCAAGCTGAAACCGAACACAAGTTAGGTACGCCAATCTATAAAGGTGCACTTCATTTAAGGGACGCCGGTACTATTCAGCCGCTTGCATATCTTCGTGGTTTGGCCTGTGCTGCAGTATCTGCCGGAGCATCTATCCATCAAAGGACTCCTGTTACCGCTATTGAACGAATTAATGAAACTTGGGAAATAAAAACGTCTGAGCACATTATTAAAACTGAAGCGGTTATATTGGCAACTAATGCTTATCATAAAAGTTTACTTGTTAGTGCCGCCCCTATTTATACACCACTGCATTACTTTCAAACGGCAACTAAACCTCTTGAAGAATCATTATTAAAAAAAATCATACCGGAGCAACAAGGCTGCTGGGATACCGCCATGATAATGTCTTCACTTCGTCGAGATCAAGCGGGAAGATTAATTCTAGGTGCTGTTGGCTCTCTTGATTTACCTTCAGGACATATACATTATAATTGGGCTCAGCGTAGACTGAATAAACTATACCCTTGTTTAAATGATATTGAGTTTGAACATGCATGGCATGGTCGTATTGCTTATTCAAATGACCATTTACCTCATATCGTTGAATTTGGCCCTAATGCGATCAGTATTTTTGGCTACAGTGGCAGGGGGATTGCTCCAGGAACCGTTTTTGGTAGCGCGGCCGCAGAATATATTCTTTCTGGTGATTTAGCTTTTCTCCCCATAACACCGGTGAAATCATATACCGAAAAATTTACCAGGATAAAAGGTGCATTTTATGAATTTGGAGCTACGGCATTTCATGGGACCACTAGTATCTTCTAGCTTATATAAAGTGATAAAGATAACGACTACTTGCAGGCAGGAATTATAAAGGGTATTTAGCTTGATAACTAAAACTAAAACTAAAACAGAATTAGAAACCATTCTACTGACTAATGACTATGGCATGTCAGTAGAAATCATTAACTTTGGTGCCAGAATTAAATCGATTAAATACCCGATAAATTCCAAGCCA
>Ga0209291_1001119_pt1 | contig 24521 bp, 15 predicted proteins | sample GOMGulsemesocosm_FD_184633 | JGI IMG/M metagenome (GOLD analysis project Ga0209291, IMG submission 184633) | Methane-oxidizing microbial communities from mesocosms in the Gulf of Mexico - GOM9B Gulf of Mexico (SPAdes) (version 2) | ecosystem: Environmental > Aquatic > Marine > Cold seeps...
TTGAGAAAGTTAAGCCGCCAATAATTGCTAATGCTAGCGGGGCATAGGAAGGGCCATCGCCACCTATTTGTGCATCACCTAACGCTAACGGTATCATTCCTAATACGGTGGTCGATACCGTCATTAAGACGGGCCGTAGTCTCGTGATACAGATATCACTAATAATGGTTGGTAAATCCTTTGATTGAGATTTCACTTGATTAATTTGGTCAATCAACACAATGCCATTATTGACGACAATCCCCATTAATATCAGAATGCCAATCATCGCCATGACAGATAAGCTCGTTCCGGTAAACAAGAAGAGCCAAAAGACACCGACAATCGAATAGATAATTGAGCTAATAATGGCAGCAGGGAGCAACAATGATTCAAAGAGCGCCGCCATGACAATGTAGATCATCGCAAGCGCCAGCAGCATATTAATTAACATAATGCTTTGATCGCGCCGTTGCTGCTCAAAACCTCGGCCGAGCTTCCAACTGTAACCCGGTGGCAAGGAAATGTTAGCCATGGTTTGCTTTATTAGGGTTGCAGTTTGCTCTGTCGTGATGTCATCGACATTGGCACCGATGGTAAGTGATGTTTGACGATTTTCACGATGAATATTGGTCAAGCGAGGCCTAATTTTAATATCAACAAGGTTTTCCAGCGTGATGGTTTGATCGCCGATTTTGGTGATGGGCAACCGCTTAAGTTGCGCCAATGAGTATTTAAGGTTTTGGTCGAACATCAGTTTTATTTTTACTTCACCTTGTGGGTCGTGACGAAAGCTGCGGAGGTATTTACCACGTAATGCCGTACCAACTAACTGAGCGACATCAGTGCTACGCAGACCAAGACGACTCACTTTTTGACGGTTAACTTGTAAAATCAGCTCTTTTTGCTCTTGAGATATGTCACTTTGAACATCTGTTAAGCCGTCAATGTCCGCCAATATTGGGATCACTTGCTGGCTAATTTCTATGAGCTTGTCAGTCGATGCGCCTAACAGGCTAATTGAGGTGCCGCCAGAACCACCACTGTTCCAGCCAAAGTGTGGTTTGGCAATGGTGAAACTTGGCATGTTGTCACGGACAGCTTCCTTTATTTGGCTAAGGGATTTGGTTTTTTCTTCAACTAATAGCAGGGTTGAACTGGCGTATTCGCCGTTGTAATAGCTATAGACTGCGTCAATATTGAATTGTTCTTGATGTTGATAAAGGTACGCTTCCATTTTAGCGACCACAGCCTCCACTTGCTCCAATGGGTATTGGCCGTCAAGATCGTAATGTAATCTTATCCGCGTTGTATCATCATTATTATCGTTATCAGAGGTTACCGACTGCATCGGAATAGCGGTGCTAACTAAGATGAGTAATGCAATAACGCCACTTATCTTGGGGTGATTTAGGGTCCAATTGAGACTACGTTGATACGTTTGAATCATCCGGCTGTTGGATGGTTCCCCGGGTTCGCTTTCTGATTTTGTATGAAGAGATGATGCCGGCAATTTACTCAACAGTAACGGAAGTAATGTCTTGGCGATCAGTAACGATGCCGCCAACGAAATACAGATAGCAATCGCGACATGTTCTAGAAATATCGTCAATTGAACTTTCTCACCAATAATATTAGGTAGAAAGACAATCATGGTGGTAAATGTCCCCGTAAGAACCGCTAAACTAACATTTGATACGCCAGCTTTAATATTATCAACTCGGGGCTGATGTGGGGTTTTGTGTTGTTGAGCCGATATCGATTCGGTGATCACCACAGCGTTATCGACCAACATCCCCACCGCGAGGAGGAGTCCCATCAGTGAAAGTATATTTAACGAATAGCCAAGGAAATACATGCAGGCTAACGCGATACAAATTGAGAAGGGTACACAGGCGACCACTAACATGGTCGCTATTGAGTTTCTTATGAATAAATACAACACAGCAAATGAAAGTAGCGCGCCAATGGCGCCTGCTTGCAACAGATCAGATAAGGAGTCAGTAACTCCCTGTGCCTGATCTTGCATCATGTAGATTTTGATCCCCTTAAATTGACTACTTTTGGTGATTTCATCAATTAATGCGGTCACTTTAGCGGCGGTTTCAACCAGATTGACACTCGATTCTTTAAAGATATCAACGCCGATGGCATAACGTTGATCAAGATGGCGGCCGTCAACTTTTTCAGGTTGTTCGTAGTTGATTGTCGCAATATCACCTAAGTAAATATTGTCTTGAATACGGACCTTTGCAATATCATTTAGGTCATGGAATTCGCCATCTGGCGCTAGGCGAATGGTGCGATGTTCAGATCGTAACGAGCCGGCGTTGATGGTGAAATTTTGTTGATTAAGAACATGATTGAGCACCGCCATATCGATGCTATGTGCTGCCATGCGTTGGCTGCTTAAACGGATGGTAATTTGGCGCGGTTCAACGCCGTATAATGTGACCTTAGATATACCACTGATCCGCTCTAAGCGCTTTTTTAAAAAGTTATTGAGCAGATCATAGCTATTATCGAGTTCGCGTTCACTCGATATTCTCAACGTGAGAATAGGCATATCTGAGGTCGAAAATTGATAGACAAAAACGCGCTCTAAATCTTCCGGCAACAGATGACGTATCGCATCAATCTTCTCTCTCGCTTCAATACCTTTGGCGGTCAGGCTCGACTCCCACTCTACTTCAAAGCCCACCTCGCTACCATTTTCGCTCGAATTTGAACTAATCCTAAGGACGCCGCCCATGGTCGCAATGGCTTCTTCAATCGGTTTAGTGATCAGGCGTTCCACTTCTGCCGGGCTTGAGCCTTGATAGGGGGCGCTAATGACCATCTCAGGAATATCGATCCCAGGGAATTTTTCCAGCGGTAACAACTTCGATGACGCTATCCCCAGTAACAGCATACTAAGGGCAAGCATAAACGTCGTCACCGGTCTGGCAATTGCAAATGAGGTTAAACTAAATGATGACTTACCCATTGTGACTCTCCTGCAGCGCTGCGTCGTGGGTTAAAGACTCGTCAACACAAAATTGTTTTCGGTCAAATAGCTGATAGAGCACAGGGATAAGCACCAGCGTTAATAACGTTGAAACCATAAGTCCACTAATAACCGTGATCGCCATAGGTGCCCGTAATTCGCTGCCTTCACCCAGCCCCAACGCTAGGGGTAAAAGTCCTAAGGCGGTGGTGAGCGTGGTCATAATGATTGGCCGTAATCTTGATTGAGCGGCTTGAATTATCGCCTTGGTTTTGTCGGTACCTTTACTGCGCAACTGATTGATTCGGTCGACCAATACAATCGCATTATTGACCACGATACCGCTTAGCATGATAAGGCCAATAAATACGATGACGCTAATATTGGTGCCGGTTAAGAACAAGCCTGTAATACTGCCAGCAACGGCAAGCGGTACGCTGCATAAGATAAGTAACGGATGAAGCAAGGATTCAAATTGTGACGCCATCACTAAATACACCAAGAAAATCGCCAGCACTAATGCCGTGACCATCGAGTTAAACGACTGTGCCATTTCTTCACTTTGGCCACCGAAATTGGCGCTAATATTTAACGGTAAATCGAGTTGTGTGATCATTGCTTCTACCGCGGCGATAGCTGATTTTTGATCACCTCGAGCAATGTTTGCGCTAAGCACCCCAACGCGTTGTTGATTGATACGGTTAATTTGCGCTGGGCCAACTTGTAGCGAGATACTCGCTACGCTATCTAAGGTTATCGGGAAACCACTTTGCGGGTTAATAATAAGCTCACGTAAATCGGCGACAGAGTCTCTTTGTGCGAGTTTACTGCGCACGACAATGTCTATCTTGCGGTCGAATAAGGTATATTTACTGGCGATGTTACCGCCAATTTTAACCGCAATTAAACGTGCTATATCGGCGCTATTGAGTCCTAACGTCGCAATTTTATCGTGATTAAAGACCACAGTAAGCTCCGGTTGACCCACTCTTAAGCTATTAATAACATCAACAAATTGTTCATTTTCCGTCATTAGTATTGCTAACTTGTCGCTGTACATCTTGATGGCATCAATATCATAGCCTGCCAATTCAACGCTCATTGGTTTGCTTAAGGTTAATAGCGCAGGGCGAGATATTTGACTGTTGGCGCCAACGATGTTGCGGGCGATCTCGCGAATATCGTTCATCACGGCATCTTCATCTCGATTGTCTGCCACGATGACTTGCAATCGTGCCTGATGTTCACCACCGGTGGCGGCATTGCTACTCATTAAGCTACCACTGCCCGTCAATGAGTAAGTACTTGTGATACGTGCATCGTCTTTTAATGCGTGAGCAATGCGGTTAATGGCGCGATCTGTCTTGGCAAGTGGCGTCCCTGGCGCCAGCTCCAATTCTAAATAGAACTCTCCTTGCGCCAACGGTGGTAGCAACTCAACACCAATCTTAGGTAATAAGCAGATACTACCGGCTGCTAACGATAGGCTAACAAGTATGGTCAGTATTGGACGCTTAATTGCATTATTCAAGAGTCGGTTAAATAGCGTTGCTAGCCAATCAAACGCATAATTAAAGCCGGTGGTAATTGGCGTCATCAGCAATCCCAGTAGTTTTCTGACGCCATGAAATAGCACCAAACTTATGCGGGACACAAAGGCTGGCAATAATATAAACACCAATCGAAGCGGCCAGACCAACACGCGAATTATTTTTTGACCAAGACTGAGCGTTTTAAATTTTTCTGGCGTATTGTTGGTATTGGCTGAAGCTTGGGACTTTTGACGTGAAGCAAGCATAGGAATAAGGGTAAGGGCAATTAACAGTGAAGCGAGTAGGGCAAAGGTGACCGTCATTGCTTGGTCAAAAAATAGCTGACCGGCGATGCCTTCGACGAAGATAAGTGGCACGAATACCGCCAATGTCGTGAGGGTCGAAGTGACGATTGCGCCGCTTACTTCCTTGGTCCCTTGACGGGCAGCGTCAATGGTCGAAAGCCCTTGTTCTTTGTAGCGTGAGATATTTTCTAGCACTACAATCGCGTTATCAACTAACAAACCCGTGGCTAAGGCAATACCGCCCAAAGACATAATATTTAGACTAATATCATTGGCATACATCAGATTAAATGTCGCAATTACAGATACCGGTATCGATAACGAGATAATTAAGGTTGGAATAACAGAACGTAGGAATAGATACAATACCAACATCGCTAACAAGCCACCAATAATGGCCGCCGACTTAACTTCGCTAATCGCATTACTGATGAAGGTTGATTGGTCATAGACTAGGCTAATGGCATAACGGTCGCCGCCAAGTGCTTGTAAAGATTTTAGTTTGTCTTTAATACGTTGTGCTACGGCCACGGTATTGGCGTCACCTTCTTTATAAATCGCGAGTTCAACAGCTTCTCTAGCGTTAATACGCGTGACATCGGTGCGCTCTTTAAATGTATCGACGATAGTCGCGACGTCACTGAGATAGATGATCGTGTCTTCTTTTTGATAGACAACGAGCTGGCCTATTTGATCGATATGATTAAATTGGTTGAGGGTGCGTACTAAATATTGAGTATTACCATCGATTAATTTTCCGGCGGAGATATTAATATTTTCCTGAGCAATGATCTGGCTTATTTGTTCACTACTTAGGCCCAGTTGCGCTAGCTTATGTTGATCAATTAATACGTGGTACTGCTGCTCTAACCCACCGCCTAATTTTACTGACGCTACGCCGGTAAGTGATTCTAGATGGCGTTTTAATTCATACTCACCAAAGGTACGCATTGCAGTTAGTTGTGCGGCTGTCGGTGTTTGGGCACTAGCGCCTTGGTCTTTGAGCTGCAAGCCCATTCGTATAATAGGGTCGAGTGACGGGTTAAATTTTAGGATCAGTGGCTTTTGAACATCTAACGGTAAACTAATCAGATCGAGTTTTTCACGAACCTCTAAGCTCGTGATGTCCATATCAACGTCCCATTCAAATTCGAGTAAAACATCCGATTGACCTGATTTCGATACTGAACTTATCTTGCGTAGACCTTTGACGACACCAACCGCTTCCTCAATGGGCTTGCTTATCAGCTGCTCTACCTCGTTCGGCGCAGCCCCGGTATATACAGTTCTCACCGTCAGTGTCGGGTATGACAAGTCTGGTAGTAGATTTACCGCAAGGCGCGACAGCCCGACCAGACCAAATAAGATAATCGCAAATGTTGCCATCCAAACGGTGACAGGACGCTTTATTGCTGTGTCTATCATGCTCATGATCCTAATCCTATCTTGCAGAAATCGTGGTGGCTGCGATGTCGTGTTGGCTGTCTTGATCGTTGAGCACTTTAATCACGGTGTCACTTTTAATATTGTGTTGGCCGCTGACAATAATATGTGCGCCTTCTTCGATAGCCCCGCTAATCTCTGTTAGTTGTCTTTCAACAAAACCTGAAACAATTTCAACCTCTTGTGCTTTATCACCATCGACGACATAGACATATTGTCGACCATCACGGGTAATAATGGCATCGCTAGTTACGCGCAATACATTTTCGTGGGTCGAAAAGACCAATGCGACTTGGGCAAACATACCTGGTTTTAAGGTGGACGATTTATTGGGGAGTGACATGATTACTTTGAATGTGCCACTTTTGGTGTTAATTATTGGTGAAATAGAGCGAACTTTTGCAACAAACTGCTGATTGGGATAAGCGCTGAACGTTAAATTTGCGGTCTGCGCTAATGCAACATTAGCTAATTGGTGTTCTGGCAAATGTAACACAGCCTGCAGTTGTTGCTGGTCGACGATGTGAACAAGTTTTTGAAAGCCTTGGGTGAAGTGGCCTTGTTTAACCAATTTTTCGGCGATATACCCTGAAATCGGCGCGATAATTCGGCTGTCTTTTAATTCGAGCTGAGCTAAATCTCGGGTCGCTTTGGCTGATTGCTGTTGATAGGTTAGTTTGTCGACGCGGTCGGTACTGATCAACTTACGCTTATACATCGACATAGCACGCGTCAGTTCCTGATTAATACTGGCTAGCTCAGCATCTGCTTGTGCCAAACGGAGCTGATAACGTCTTGGGTCTATTTCTGCGATCAGTTGCCCTTGCTCTACATAATCCCCTTCCTCAACCAGAAATTTATCAATGATCCCAGTGACACGGGTAACGACTTCAGCATCATTTATACTCTCTAATACCGCTGTGGAATGGTAATTTGAGGATATTTGACCGCGCTCAAGTGAACTAACCATTACTGGAACTGCAAATATCTCTGGTTGCTCTTTCTCACTACTTTGCGGCTCAGAGCAACCAGAAAGTAACGTTAGGACAACCGCGGTGGCTAGGATGTGGAGTTTTGTTGAGTAAGGCATGTTATGTGCTCTTATTAATTAAATTATTTATTCGGTAATTGCACATAACGCGCCAAAGATGTAATGTGACATATATCAATGGTTTACGTGGTGACTGTTGGGTTTTATTGTTAGCGTAACTATTTAATTGGTTAAATTGATTAAAAATATTGGCTTTTGACGCGAGCGCTCAGTGTCGCTAAATGCTCGACTATCTCATTGATGTGACGCCAAAAAATAATTAAAGATATTTGAGCAAGGTTGCCGCATAAGCAATCGCGCCAGGCTGATGTTTACTGAAATTATATGGATGAATAGCTGAAAGAGATAAAAAAACGGCCCTTTGCTAGGGCCGTAAAGGTTTTCCTGAAGATAGGTTCGGTTAATAACCACGATTCATGGTGATAATGACTCGGCGATTTTTATCGCGGCCTTGCACTTTGGCATTAGAGGCGATATGGCGTTTTTCACCATAACCATCCACCACTATTTTTGCGGCACTAATGCCGGCTTGCTCAAGAATAGCTTTCATTTGTTGCGCACGTTTCTTAGATAGCATTTCATTATTGTAGCGACCGCCATAGCTGTCGGTGTATGAATCAATGACCACTAGTTCCATCTCAGGCTCATGTTTAAGATAATCTTGAATCATTTGCAGTTTCTTTTGAGAGCGATTATCAAGAGTCTGACTATTCTTACGATAATTTAAGGTGGTAAACGAGATATCATCAAAACTATAGGGTAAGAGCTTGCTGACGCAATCCATAAATTTTTGATGTTGTGGCTCAAAGTTTACCGCTGATACTGCCACAGATACCTGATCTGACTTGTTATACCAATCTTGGTAGAAAAATGTCGGCTGCATCCCTTTCTCTAATTCGGTTAAAAGCACCCATGCTTGTTGGTCATTAATTTCACCATTGAACTGCTTGAAATATTGCATATTAGTGAGGTGCGTTGACGCGCCTTGCGGCTTCCATTTCGGCGACAAAGAACGAACTTCAACCGCAGTGTGCTGTGCTGGTTTTTGTCGCATCGCTAATTCAAAATCAAGATTGTTATCTTTACTGGCAACACTGGAAAAATTGGCTTGGCCAATACTTGGGATCTTATGCTGCAAAATGCAGGCGGTAGGGGTGTTCTTTATCAGTGACCAACTAGATTGATTGATTGAAGCGCCGTAAGATCGCATCATGGCGTGAGACGGAGCGGATAATACGGCAATAGTTGTTATCGCTATCAAGTTTTTTATTATCATCGGAAATTCAACTCTTATCATCTAATCTATTTGATATTAAATGTATCGACCGCAGATTGATATTCTTTAGTAACAACCCAATCTTAATAATTAACGGCCCGGATGTGTTGGCTACAATAGAGAAATTCTTTGATGCCCCTATATTGATATCAAAGTCGATATTCAAGTCGACATCAATTGAGCGTCATATTGTCGTGTACTCTCCTTTCGCAGAACAAGATTAACAGACCTAGTAAAATTGTTATTAATCCTAAAGTCTTTACTAGCGTTAGCGGATTATTTCTTAGATAATATCGCTAATTGTAATTATTATTTTGAGTATTATGGCAAAGTCACAAGTCACCTTGTTTAGTCAACGTTTTCGTGGTTATTTCCCCGTGGTCATTGATATAGAGACCGCAGGGTTTAATAGCGCTACTGATGCCGTGTTAGAATTGGCGGCCAGCATCTTGGCGATGGATGATGATGGCGTATTGTCAATCGAGCATACTCACCATTATCATATCGAGCCATTTGAAGGGGCTAATCTAGAGCAGGCGTCATTAGATTTTACCGGGATTGATCCACATAACCCATTGCGCGGTGCTGTTAGTGAAAAAGATGCATTGCATGACCTGTTTAAGCATGTTCGTAAAGCAATGAAAGCTCAAGGCTGCCACCGCGCGGTAATCGTCGCGCATAATGCCGCATTTGATCAGAGCTTCTTTAAAGCGGCGACTTTACGTAGTGGGCTTAAAAGGGATCCATTTCACCCCTTTGTAACGTTTGACACCACAACGTTAGCTGGCCTTTCACTTGGTCAAACCGTCCTGGCAAACGCTTGTAAAGCCGCCGGGATCGCGTTTGACAACAAAGAAGCACATTCAGCATTGTACGACACCGAGCGCACCGCAGAATTGTTTTGCCATATCGTCAATAAATGGCAGAGTCTCGGCGGTTGGCCATTAGCTGAAACCGACGCCATAGATGAGTCAACTGAGTCTTAAGCTGGAGACACTTTAAACATTTTTACGGAAAGATGAAGCGCATTGGCTTGCGCTTTCAATTCCTCACTCAAGTGCGACGTACGAGTTGAGGAATTAGAGGCTTGGTCGGTGACATCTTTTATTACATTGACATGCTCATTCACTGAATTGACACCATCACTTTGTTCGTTAATCGATTGCGCAATCTCGGTGGTCATTTGCATGATTGAATCAATATTAAGGGTGATGTTACTAAGCATGTCACCTGCACTACTTGCTCGTTGTGAACTCTTATCGCCTTGAACTAAACAATCATTGATTAGCGTTACCATATTGTTGGTACGTGATTGTAGCTTTGACACAATAGCTTCAATTTCTGTGGTTGATTCTTGTGTACGGCTGGCCAATGTTCTGACTTCGTCAGCAACGACAGCAAAACCCCGTCCTTGTTCTCCTGCACGTGCGGCCTCAATGGCAGCATTGAGCGCTAATAAATTGGTTTGCTCTGCAATACTACGGATAACATCTAACACTGTCCCAATATTTTGGCTATCTTGCACTAACTCTTTAACTTCTAACTCTGAAAGACTCAAGTTACTCGATAATAGCTTTATTTGTTCAATCGTCGCTAATACACCATCTTGGCCTTCGATCGCACTTTTATTGGTCGATTCCGCTTTTGCGGCCGCTAAGGAAGTGTTGCTCGCGATACCATCAATGGTGACAACCATTTGACTGACTGCACTGGCGACATTGATTGTTTGATCAACTTGGTTTTCAACGCCCTGATGGTTGTGATTTATGGTCTCGATTAAGACGTTAGTGGCGTGGTCTAGAGTGACAACTGACGTGTTAACATCACTGATAATGGACTCAAATTTTCTGATCACGGTATTGAAATGATAGGCAGTTTCTGAAATTTCATCTTTACCAGTATCCCTAGCCCGCAATGTTAAGTCATTACTCGATTCTATGTCGATCATCACTTTACGTAGCGCCGTGATTGGCTGCAATATGCTTTTGCTCATGAACACAGACGCCATGATGGCGATGGCGAAGGTAATTGAAAAGACTAAATACATAAACAGCGAAGCATTTTGTGTGGTGCTTAATAGTGCTGAGCTATTGGTTTTCAGTACTTTAGCCAATATTTCCTGTGTAGCGTGGACGGATCCTCGCATCTTTCCTTGTAGGCCAAGTTGAGGCGTTAGCCCCATGACTTGCACTGCTTGGACAAATTTTGAAAAGCGGTCTTGATATGCTATTAGCATTGAAGTATCGGAGACACCATGTTGGCGAAACTGTTGGTGTAATGTGTTGATATTAGCCTGAAATCGCTCAATATATTTTGGCGTTTGACGGAGCATGAAATCTTTTTCATTCCGGCGTAACTGCAATAGGGTGATAAGTAGTGCTGGAGGTAAGCTTTTCACTTGAAATTCAATACCATGTGCGGCGTCGCGTAATTCGCCGTATAAACCGTCTTTAGGGTGAAAACCAATCGTGCGTTGCTGCTGGACTAATGCATTGAAGTGCGTTTGATACTGTCCTACCATACTTTTTAGGGTCGACAAATCGGCGGTGGCAATATCATAGTTTGAAAAGAGTCGCGTCAACGACGCGATGTTTGCGCTGAGTTGTTTGAAATGTTGTTGATGCTTATCGACGTACTTTTGATCCCGCCGCGCCATAAAATCTTTTTCATCACGACGTAATTCGAGAATGTTATTTTTGATGTGCTCGGTAATTATCGCGCCTTGTGATAATTCCGTACTAACGTTTGCGGTATAGTTATTGATGAGCAGTATCACCAATAAACTGAAAATAAGCAGGGCGGTACTTAACATTAACTTGAACTTTATTGGCATAATCAATTCATCCTTTAATCGCGCATGGCAAATCGTGATAACAGAGAAAGTCATCAGTGTTTTACCAACGTAAACGGCTCAATGCTTGTCGTCAAACTTTAATTGTATACAATCAGGAATGTCATGAAAGTGTCATAAAGGTGTCATCTAAAGCGAGTGGTAAGATTCGATAGGACAAAAAATGGAGATAAAAAAACCCCAAACATAACTGTTTGAGGTTTTTAGCGAAATCAAGACCGATTAAGGTACTTGCTACAACATGGGGTTAGCGTGCTTGTGACTTAAAGTCACGTGCTGCTGCACCAGTGTATAATTGACGTGGACGACCGATCTTGTGGCCTTTTTGTCCAAGCATTTCATCCCAATGTGAAACCCAACCAACAGTACGTGATAATGCGAAGATCACCGTGAACATTGATGTTGGAATTCCCATTGCTTTAAGAATGATACCTGAGTAGAAATCTACGTTAGGGTATAATTTCTTTTCAACAAAATATGGGTCTTCAAGGGCGATACGTTCTAATTCCATTGCTACGTCTAACAATGGATCTTGTACGTTAAGCTCTTTTAATACTTCATGACATGTTTCGCGCATGACGGTAGCACGTGGATCATGGTTTTTGTAAACGCGATGACCAAAGCCCATTAGGCGGAATGGGTCAGATTTGTCTTTTGCTTTAGCAACAAATTCGTCGATACGATCTAACGTACCAATTTCTTCAAGCATGTTTAGACAAGCTTCGTTGGCGCCGCCATGAGCAGGTCCCCAAAGTGACGCGATACCAGCCGCGATACATGCAAACGGATTAGCGCCTGACGAACCAGCAAGACGTACAGTAGACGTCGATGCATTTTGTTCATGATCAGCATGAAGCGTGAAGATACGATCCATTGCTTTAGCAAGGATTGGGCTTACTTTGTAATCTTCAGCAGGTACAGAGAACATCATGTGTAAGAAGTTTTCAGCGAAATCTAAGTCATTTTGTGGGTAAACAAAAGGTTGACCGATGCTGTACTTGTAGCTCATTGCAGCAAGTGTAGGCATTTTTGAAATCAGGCGGAAAGCCGCAATTTCACGATGCTTAGGATCGTTAATGTCCATCGCGTCATGGTAGAACGACGATAATGCGCCTACAACACCACAAAGGATAGCCATTGGATGCGCATCACGGCGGAAGCCTTGGAAGAAATGCACAAGTTGATCGTGAACCATGGTGTGGTTCTTAACTGTCGCTACGAATGCTTCGTATTGCTCTTTCGTTGGTGCTTCGCCGTTAAGCAAAATATAACAGACTTCAAGGTAATCTGCGTTTTTTGCTAATTGGTCAATTGGGTAACCGCGGTGTAATAAAATACCTTTATCACCGTCAATATAAGTAATTTCTGACTCACAAGAGGCTGTGGCCATAAAACCAGGATCAAATGTAAAGTGTCCCGTCCCGCCAAGCTTACTGATGTCTATTACATCGTGTCCTGCTGTTCCTGAACTAATTGGTAAGTCTATTAGTTCTTTACCGTCGACCGATAAGGTTGCGTGGCGCTCTGTCATACGATTTGCTCCTGTTTGTATTTTAGAATGGTAATCTCGATAATCTCGGCATTATTCAGCCTAGATAAATAAATTCCCTGTATTTAACCTAATAAGTGACTAAGTTGTCAATTCAAATGAGCGTTTAAGCACTTTCTTGTTGCATAAATCACATAGATCTGGTTAGTTATTGTACATGACGTCGAGTTTTGGACGTTGCTGTATACAATTTGTATTATGCTGACCGAGTATAGGAACAGCCAATAGCAGTAATATAGCCCATTACAATAATTGTATTTGCATCATAGTCCCAGTATACTTTCGTCTGATTTATTGATGCGTGTAGATTTGGCACAATTCAATAGGTTACAAAACCCTAGGAAGATAGGTCGTTGTCTATAATCGCGACTGAGTGATATTTCTTTTCGGAGCCCGAGAAGCTTCTTCCTTGACATAAAAATAATGGGCTTCAATTGTAGAGCAAAGTGAGCACTATCGTGAAAAAGCAAAGACCTGTAAACCTCGACTTACAGACCGTTAGCTTTCCATTAACTGCAATCGCATCAATCCTTCACCGTGTAAGTGGCGTCATCATGTTTGTCGCTACCGGAATATTAATGTGGTTTCTTGCAGAATCGTTATCAGGACCGAGTGGTTTTGCTAATGTGCAGGAGTTAATGGGTAGTTATCTGGCTAAGTTTGTCTTCTGGGGAATCTTAACTGCACTGGCATACCATCTTGTTGTTGGTGTTCGTCATATCATTATGGACATGGGCTACGGTGAAGAATTTGATTCTGCCACCACATCAGCACGTTTATCAATGATTGCATCCTTAATTTTATCAGTATTAGCAGGGGTTTGGGTATGGTAAATAATGCCGCAACACTAGGACGCAGTGGCGTTCATGATTTTATTATCATTCGTGTGGCAGGCATTAATTTAGCACTGTACGCACTATTCCTTTTAGGTTTCTTCCTAACCAATGACGTTAATTATGTATCTTGGAAATCGTTATTTTCAGGCATTGGTATGCAGGTCTTCACGATTATCACGCTGCTTTCACTACTAGCCCACGTGTGGATTGGTATGTGGCAGGTGCTAACAGATTATATTAAGCCTGTAGGTCTTCGTTTCGTTCTGCAATTAGTGTTAAATGCTGCGGCATTTAGCTATGTAGTTGCTGGCATTGTTATTTTATGGAGAGTCTAAGGTGAGTATTCCTGTTCTCGAGTTTGACGCCGTTGTTATCGGCGCTGGCGGCGCGGGTATGCGCGCAGCCCTACAAATCACGCAAGAAGGCAAAACTTGTGCGTTGATTTCTAAAGTTTTCCCTACACGTTCTCATACGGTATCAGCGCAAGGTGGTATTACCGTAGCCTTGGGCAATAGCCATGAAGATAACTGGCATTGGCACATGTACGATACGGTTAAAGGTTCTGATTTTATCGGTGACCAAGACGCTATCGAATACATGTGTGAAGCAGGTCCGGAAGCGATTATTGAGCTAGAAAAAATGGGTCTACCATTTTCTCGTACTGAAGAGGGCAAGATCTACCAACGTCCTTTCGGTGGCCAATCAAAAGCATTTGGTGGTGAGCAAGCGGCGCGTACAGCGGCAGCGGCTGACCGTACAGGCCATGCATTATTGCATTTACTGTATCAACAAAATGTTAAAAACAAGACTAACGTTTATAGCGAATGGTATGCACTAGATCTGGTTAAGAACGAAGATGGCACCATCGTTGGTTGTACCGCAATGAACATCGAAACTGGCGAAGTTGTTTACTTCAAGTCTCGTGCAACAGTACTTGCTACTGGTGGTGCGGGTCGTATCTACGCTTCTACAACAAATGCTCACATCAATACTGGTGATGGCGTTGGCATGGCTATCCGTGCTGGTTGTTCTATGCAAGATATGGAAATGTGGCAGTTCCACCCGACAGGTATCGCAGGCTCAGGCGTGTTAGTTACCGAAGGTTGTCGTGGTGAAGGCGGTTACTTGCTAAACAAAGATGGCGAACGTTTCATGGAACGTTATGCGCCAAACGCGAAAGATTTAGCCTCTCGTGACGTTGTTGCTCGCTCTATGATGAACGAAATTCGTGAAGGTCGTGGTCTTGATGGCCCATTAGGTCCTCACTGTTTGCTTAAACTTGATCATCTTGGTAAAGAAACGCTTGAGTCTCGTCTGCCAGGTGTTTGTGATTTATCGCGTACCTTCGCTCACATCGATCCTGCTGATGCGCCAATTCCAGTGCTACCTACATGTCACTACATGATGGGCGGCGTAATGGCTAACATTCACGGTCAAGCGTTAACACGTAACGATGCCGGTGATGATGTTGTTGTTGAAGGGCTATTCGCCGTTGGTGAGATTGCCTGTGTATCTGTACACGGTGCAAACCGCTTAGGTGGTAACTCACTACTCGATTTAGTGGTCTTTGGTCGTAGTGCTGGTCAGTTCTTAGGTAAATATCTAACGAAAGAATTAAGCCATAAAGATGCATCGCAATCAGAAATTGATGCGGCTCTTGAGCGCCTTAACCGTTGGGAAAATAACAGCGACGGTGAAGATCCAGTACAAATCAAGAAAGATATGCAACTTTGTATGCAGCTTAACTTCTCGGTATTCCGTGAAGGTAAAGCGATGGCAGAAGGTTTAGCAGAGCTTAAATCAATCCGCGAACGTCTTCAAAATGCTAAGTTGTCAGATAACTCAGCAGAATTTAACACCCAGCGTATTGAATGTTTAGAACTAGATAACTTGATGGAAACTGCTTACGCAACCGCTGTTGCAGCAAACTTCCGTGAAGAATCTCGTGGTGCTCACTCACGTGAAGATTTCCCAGATCGTGATGATGAGAATTGGCTATGTCACAGCGTTTATAACGCCAAGACGCAAGAGATGACTAAGCGTGAAGTTAACTTCGCTCCTAAGACTCGTGAAGCCTTCCCACCTAAAGCTCGTACATACTAAGGAGAGAGTGATGAAAAAAATATTCTCAATTTATCGCTATAACTCTGATGTTGATGCGAAGCCATACATGAAAGAATACACGTTAGAGCTAGAAGATGGCTCTGACATCATGGTGCTAGATGCACTGATCCAACTTAAAGAGCAAGATCCTACCCTCGCATTCCGTCGTTCATGTCGTGAAGGTGTATGTGGTAGTGATGGTGTTAACATGAATGGCAAAAATGGCCTTGCATGTATCACACCATTATCGGTTCTTAAAGGCGATAAGATTATTCTTCGTCCGTTACCAGGCTTGCCTGTCGTGCGCGATTTAATCATCGATATGAGTCAGTTCTACACCCAATACGAGAAGATTAAGCCTTACCTGATCAATGATGGTAAAGAGCAACCTGCTCGTGAATATATCCAAACAATCGAAGAGCGTGACAAGCTTGACGGGTTATACGAGTGTATCTTGTGTGCTTGTTGTTCAACGTCTTGTCCGTCATTCTGGTGGAACCCTGATAAGTTTATCGGGCCTGCTGGTTTATTACACGCTTACCGCTTCCTAATCGATAGCCGTGATACGGCTACCGATGAGCGTCTAGGCGAGTTGGATGACGCGTTCAGCGTGTTCCGTTGTCACGGAATAATGAACTGTGTTAGTGTTTGTCCTAAAGGATTAAACCCAACTAAAGCCATTGGTCATATTAAATCTATGTTGTTAAACCGAGCGGTGTAACTTCTATGGACCTTGACCTTAGGTTGTTAAAAAAATAAGAATTAAATAGCCATTCACTCTTTGGAGTCTTGGCTATTTTTACGTTAGAAACATTAATTCTTGCGAATATTGTTTCTATATTATGTGGCTAAATTGGCTAATTAATAAGGGCAAAAAATGCATGATGGCATAATGAAGGAGTGGCTTGAATCGTCACACCTAGCCGGTGCAAACGCTAGCTATATAGAAGAAATGTATGAAGCATTCCTCGAAGATGCAACATTAGTTTCTGATGAGTGGCGCGCTGTGTTCACACAGTTACCTACCTCTGAAACCGATGCGGTCGAAGAAGTGAATCATACTAAAATCCGCGACTACTTCCGTCGTGCTGCTAAAGAAATTCGTGGTGGCAGCACATCTGAAATAGACCCGCAGGTTGCTTCTAAGCAAGTTAAAGTACTGCAAATGATTAACGCCTACCGCTTTCGCGGTCATCAACACGCAAACCTTGATCCGCTAGGATTATGGCAACGTGAACGAGTGGCAGAATTAGACCCGGCATATCATCACCTCACGGTTGATGATATGGATACTGAGTTTAATGTCGGTTCATTCGCTGTAGGTAAAGAATCTCTCAAACTTCGCGATTTACATAATGCGCTGCAAAGTACCTATTGTGGCAGTGTCGGTGCAGAGTATATGCACATTAACGACACCGATGAAAAGCGTTGGATCCAACAACAGCTTGAGTCAGTCCAGAGTGCTCCGAATTACAGCGATGAAGAGAAAGTACGTTTACTCAGTGGTCTTAGTGCGGCTGAAGGTATGGAAAAATACCTTGGTGCTAAATTCCCAGGTGCCAAGCGCTTCTCTCTAGAGGGCGGTGGTGCACTTATCCCAATGTTACGCGAGATGTTATATAAGTCTGGCGAACATGGCACCCAAGAAATTGTGTTGGGTATGGCGCATCGTGGTCGTTTAAATGTGCTAGTTAACTTGCTTGGTAAAAACCCGTCGGAATTGTTCGATGAGTTTGCTGGCAAGCATGACGATATGAACGGTTCTGGTGATGTTAAATACCATCAAGGCTTCTCGTCAGATTTTGAAACGCCGCACGGCGCGATTCATTTAGCTTTAGCTTTTAACCCATCTCATCTGGAAATCGTAAATCCAGTGGTTATTGGTAGTGTGCGAGCTCGTCAAGATCGTTTGAACTGTAAAGATGGCCGTTTGGTTATGCCAATCACTATTCATGGTGATAGCGCTATCTCTGGTCAGGGTGTGGTTCAAGAAACCTTTAATATGTCACAAGCTCGTGGCTTTAAAGTTGGCGGTACGATTCGTATCGTGGTTAATAACCAAGTTGGCTTTACTACCAACAACCTAGAAGACATGCGCTCTACGATGTACTGTACTGATATTGCTAAAGCAGTTCAGGCGCCTATCTTCCACGTTAATGGTGATGATCCAGAAGCAGTTGCTTTTGTGTCTCGCATCGCTGTTGATTATCGTAACAAGTTCAAACGCGATGTCGTTATTGACCTTGTTTGTTATCGTCGTCATGGCCATAACGAAGCCGATGAGCCAAATGCCACTCAGCCATTGATGTATCAAAAAATCAAGAAACATCCAACGCCGCGTACACTCTATGCTGACAAGCTGATGACTGATAAGGTTATCGATAAGGCTGGCGTAACGTTCATGATTAATGAGTACCGCGACGGTCTAGATAAAGGTGAATGTGTGGTGCCAGAATGGCGTCCAATGACCCTTCATTCTGTCGACTGGACTCCTTATATCGGTCATGATTGGGATATCGCCTATGACAATACGTTGCCGATGGAAAAAATCCAATCGCTAGCGCATAAGATGTGTGAATACCCAGACGATCATAAATTGCAATCACGTGTTGCTAAAATTTATAACGATCGTATTACCATGGCTAATGGTGAGAAATCGGTTGATTGGGGCTTTGCAGAGAATCTAGCGTACGCTACGTTACTTGATGAAGGCAGCAACATCCGCATTATCGGTCAAGATAGTGGTCGTGGCACGTTCTTCCATCGTCACGCTGTATTGCATAACCAAAACGATGCGTCGACTTATGTACCGCTTAAGAACCTATCTGAAGAACAAGGTAAATTCCGTTTGTTTGACTCGGTCTTATCTGAGAATTCAGTGGTCGCTTTTGAATACGGTTATACCACCGCTGAGCCATCAGGTCTGAATATCTGGGAAGCGCAATTTGGTGATTTCGCTAACTGTGCTCAAGTCGTATTTGATCAGTTCATCTCATCTGGTGAGCAAAAATGGGGCCGTCTATGTGGTCTTACTATGCTATTGCCACATGGTTATGAAGGTCAAGGTCCCGAGCATTCATCTGCACGTTTAGAGCGTTTTTTACAGCTTTGTGCCGATCATAATATGCAAGTGGTTGTGCCATCGACGCCAGCGCAGATTTATCACATGTTACGTCGCCAAGTGGTTCGCCCTATGCGCCGTCCATTAGTGGTAATGACTCCGAAGTCATTGCTTCGTCACCCGCTTTGTACATCAACACTTGAAGAATTAGCCAATGGCAAATTCGAGAACGTGATTGGTGAAATCGATGATAATATCGAACCATCTGGTGTGAAACGCGTTGTGTTCTGTAGTGGTAAAGTGTATTACGAACTATTACAACAGCGTCGTGAGAGCAATCAAACTGATGTTGCGATTATTCGTATTGAACAGTTATACCCGTTCCCACATGACGAAGTAGATGCACTGTTAGCACAATACAGTCATGTAACTGATTATATTTGGTGTCAAGAAGAGCCACAAAATCAGGGCGCATGGTATTGTTCGCAACATCATTTCTGGACTGCTATTCCGAAGGGCGCAAACTTGACTTACGCTGGTCGTGCTGCTTCTGCTGCACCTGCCTGTGGTTATCCGACGATGCATAAACAACAACAAGCTGCGTTAATTAACGACGCGCTGAACATTAAATAATTATTAAGGGAAAAGTCGATGACTATCGAAATTAAAGTTCCTGTATTACCAGAATCAGTAGCCGATGCCGGTATCGCTACATGGCACGTAAAAGTTGGCGATGTTGTATCACGCGATGACAACCTAGTTGATATTGAAACTGACAAAGTAGTGCTAGAAGTACCAGCACCGGAAGACGGCGTTATCGTTGAAATCCGCGAAGAAGAAGGCGCAACAGTATTAGGGGAAGTGGTTATCGCTATCCTTAAACCTGGCGCAGCAGCTGGCGCAGAAGTGACTAAAGAAGAAGCGGCTCCGGCGGCAGAATCTGCGGCACCTGCAGCTGACGAAGCATCTGATGCGCTTAGCCCATCAGTGCGTCGTCTATTGTCAGAGCACAGCCTAAATGCAGATAGCATCAAAGGTTCTGGTGTTGGCGGTCGTTTAACCAAAGAAGACGTTGAAAAACACATTAAATCAGCTGCTCCTGTTGCGGCAGCACCTGTATTGGGCGCACGCGATCAAAAACGTGTACCAATGACTCGTCTTCGTAAAACAATTGCTAACCGTCTGCTACAGGCAACGAACGAAACAGCAATGTTAACCACGTTTAACGAAGTTAACATGAAGCCAATCATGGACTTGCGTAAGCAATATAAAGACGAGTTTGAGAAGCGTCATGATACACGTCTAGGTTTCATGTCGTTCTATGTTAAAGCCGTTACTGAAGCACTAAAACGCTTCCCTGAAATCAATGCCTCTATTGATGGTACTGATTTGGTTTACCATAACTTCTTCGACATCAGCATCGCGGTTTCGACCCCACGCGGTTTGGTTACACCAGTATTGCGTGATACCGACCAAATGAGCATGGCTGACGTTGAAAAGAAAATTCGTGAATTGGCTATTAAAGGCCGCGATGGTAAACTTACTGTCGACGAAATGACTGGCGGTAACTTCACAGTTACTAACGGTGGTGTATTCGGTTCTCTCATTTCAACGCCAATCATTAACTTGCCACAAAGCGCTATCTTGGGAATGCACAAAATCCAAGATCGTCCAATGGCGGTTGACGGTAAAGTAGAAATATTACCGATGATGTACTTAGCCTTATCATACGATCACCGTATCGTTGATGGTAAAGGCAGTGTTGGTTTCCTAGTAACGATTAAAGAATTACTAGAAGATCCAACTCGTCTATTACTTGATATCTAATCGAGTCTTAGCACAAGATATTTAAATTGGCCCTGTAGTGGGTGCCACTGGGTTGCCAGACATACGACTGGCAACTTTTTTTAACTAAACTGACGGAAAATCATCATGAATTTGCATGAGTATCAAGCGAAACAATTATTCGCAGAATATGGTTTACCAGTATCTGAAGGGTTCGCATGTGATACCCCTCAAGAAGCTGCTGAAGCTGCCGACAAAATTGGCGGAGATATGTGGGTTGTTAAAACCCAAGTACACGCAGGTGGACGTGGTAAAGCTGGCGGTGTAAAGCTAGTAAAAACTAAAGAAGAAATCAAAGAGTTCGCTCAACATTGGTTAGGTAAAAACTTAGTTACTTATCAAACAGATGAAAATGGCCAGCCAGTTGCTAAAATCTTAGTAGAAAGCTGTACTGATATCGCTAACGAATTATATCTTGGGGCTGTTGTAGACCGTGGTACACGTAAAGTAGTATTCATGGCTTCTACGGAAGGCGGTGTTGACATCGAAACTGTTGCTGAAGAGACTCCTGAGTTAATTCACAAAGCAGAAATCGATCCATTAGTAGGCCCACAAGCTTACCAAGGTCGCGAGCTAGGCTTCAAATTGGGTCTAAACCCAGTTCAAATGAAGCAATTTGTTAAGATCTTCCTAGGTCTTGGTAAAATGTTCAACGATTTCGATTTCGCACTACTAGAAATAAACCCTCTAGTAATCACAGATGAAGGTAACCTTCACTGTCTAGACGGCAAAATCGGTATCGATGGTAATGCACTTTACCGTCAGCCTAAAATCCGCGAAATGCACGATCCTTCACAAGAAGACGAGCGTGAAGCACAAGCAGCACAATGGGAACTTAACTACGTAGCGCTAGATGGCAACGTTGGTTGTATGGTTAACGGCGCAGGTCTTGCAATGGGTACGATGGATATCGTAAACATTCATGGCGGCAAGCCAGCTAACTTCCTAGATGTTGGCGGCGGCGCGACGAAAGAGCGTGTTTCTGAAGCATTCAAAATCATCCTTTCAGATGAGAATGTTAAAGCGGTACTAGTAAACATCTTCGGCGGCATCGTTCGTTGTGACATGATTGCTGAAGGTATCATTGGCGCTGTTAAAGAAGTTGGCGTTAAAGTTCCTGTTGTTGTACGCCTTGAAGGTACAAATGCAGAAGCTGGCCGTGAAGTGCTTAAAAATTCAGACGTTGCAATCATTGCAGCTGAGTCATTAACTGATGCAGCACAAAAAGTTGTTGCAGCTGCGGAGGGCAAATAATGTCTGTATTAATTAATAAAGATACTAAAGTAATCTGTCAAGGTTTCACTGGTGGTCAAGGTACTTTCCACTCAGAGCAAGCACTTGATTACGGTACTCAAATGGTTGGTGGCGTAAGCCCTGGCAAAGGCGGACAAGTTCACCTTGGTCTTCCAGTATTTAACACAGTTCGTGAAGCTGTTGCTGCAACTGGCGCAACGGCTACGGTTATCTACGTACCAGCTCCTTTTTGTAAAGATGCTATCTTAGAAGCTATCGATGCAGGCATCGAGCTTATCGTTACTATCACTGAAGGTATTCCAACTTTAGATATGGTTGACGTTAAGATCAAGCTTGAGCAAACTGGCGTTCGTATGATCGGTCCTAACTGTCCAGGTGTTATCACTCCTGGCGAAACTAAGATTGGTATCATGCCTGGTCACATCCATTTACCGGGTAAAGTAGGTATCGTATCACGTTCTGGTACGCTTACTTATGAAGCTGTTAAGCAAACTACTGATGCTGGTTTTGGTCAGTCTACGTGTGTTGGCATCGGTGGTGATCCAATCCCAGGTACTAACTTCATCGACGTTCTAGAAATGTTCGAGAAAGATGACCAAACTGAAGCAATCGTAATGATTGGTGAAATTGGTGGTACTGCTGAAGAAGAAGCTGCTGAATACATCAAAGCTAACGTTACTAAGCCTGTAGTATCTTACATTGCTGGTGTTACTGCACCAGAAGGTAAGCGTATGGGTCATGCTGGCGCAATCATCGCTGGCGGTAAAGGTACTGCTGATGAGAAATTCGCAGCACTAGAAGCAGCAGGCGTTAAGACTGTTCGTTCTCTAGCTGATATCGGCGTTGCTCTAAAAGAAAAGACTGGTTGGTAAGCTAAGGCTTAACAATTTGTTTTGAAAGAAGGCTGCTTTTTGCAGCCTTTTTTATGTCTGCAATAAAGTGCTGACTAGCAAGATATCCAGCATCACTAGCTCTTTGTTGATGAGAAAGTGCAGGCGTTAAGACTGTTCGTTCTCTAGCTAATATCGCCAGTGTCTGCATAAGCCTCTAAAAGAAAAGACTGGTTGGTAAGCTAAGGCTTAACAATTTGTTTTGAAAGAAGGCTGCTTTTTGCAGCCTTTTTTATGTCTAACATATAAGAACCTACAAGTATTCATTATAAATCGCTTAAGGGGCTTACAACACCATTGGCACCAGCTTGTATTACGTGAGTGTATATTTGTGTCGTTCTAATATCGGTATGACCCAGTTGCTCTTGAATCGTCCTAATATCAGCACCCCGTTGAAGTAAATGGGTGGCGAATGAGTGCCTTAAGGTATGCGATGTTACATGTTTATTAATGCGAGCGCGATGAGCTGCTTGCTTAATCGCTTTCTGAAATGTTGTTTCGTTAATATGATGTCGTCTAATATTTGACGTACCCGGTTCAACACTCAAACCATTCGACGGAAATAGGAAGTGCCACAGAAAATCATAAGGCGCGTTCGGTGACTTTTTAGCAAACGCATGTGGCAGTTTTACACCGGCATATTCAGAGTTTAGTTTATCCATTTCAAAGTATTTAAAGGCAAAATCCATTTGATTACTTAACGTGTCTTTGAGCTCTTTAGCTAAAGTGACTCTTCGATTTTTCCCTCCCTTTGCATTATAAATGGATAGCGTAAAAAAATTAAAATCTATATCTTTAATCCGCAATCGAATAGCTTCCATAAGACGTAAACCACTCCCGTACATTAACTTTGCAAGTAATTGGTATTTCGGGGATATCGTTGCTAATAACAATCGTACTTCCTGCTGAGTTAATACAACAGGTAGCTTGCGTTGCTTGTTACTGCGATGAAATCTTAACGAAGGGTCAAGGGGTTGTTTTATAATTTCTTGATAAAGGTAAACCAGTGCATTTAATGCTTGGGCTTGAGTATTAGCAGCTACGCCCCGCTTAACCGTTAAGAACGTTAAAAAGGCTTCGACCTCTCTGTCACCAAGTTGTGAAGGATGCTTTTTTTGATGAAAATTGATATAGAACTTAATCCAATATATGTAAGACTTTATCGTTAATCTCGCATAGTGCCTAGCTTGCATAAATTCTTTAATGTAATTTAGATAGGGTGAATTAGACATAACAAATACCACTGTTCATTAATACAGCTGTTAACTTTAGACGAAAGTTTCCGTATTTGCCTACAAATCGCACCAATTGTTTATGTTTTTTTTCATCAATATATTTAATATGTTGTAATACGGAAGAAATTAGAATATGTTAATTTTATTTTAAGCCTCTATTCACGAACAAATATCACACTGTTTGCCGTAGAATAAGCTGTTAGGTGCATAGCGTGGATAAACATATATCACCAGTAGGATGGTATGTTGGTTCCTACTTGGTTAGGTTTGTAGAGTTAGATGACCCGGACAAGGACGATTCCGAATCGAGGTTCCTTTCTTGGGA
>Ga0209291_1001123_pt1 | contig 24502 bp, 23 predicted proteins | sample GOMGulsemesocosm_FD_184633 | JGI IMG/M metagenome (GOLD analysis project Ga0209291, IMG submission 184633) | Methane-oxidizing microbial communities from mesocosms in the Gulf of Mexico - GOM9B Gulf of Mexico (SPAdes) (version 2) | ecosystem: Environmental > Aquatic > Marine > Cold seeps...
GTGCCTTTCCTATTATCTCACTCGATTGTTTCATCTTTAATATTATATTTTTACTAGAGAACCTATCGAATACCTATCATTAGACTTTAGTTTGTTTCTAAAGCTTCGCGCTTTAGGTATAATGCGCCGGCTAATTTTACGGAAGTCATTATGAACGCATTATCGAATAAACAACCATTAACACCCGCGCAAACTACACAACTCAACAAGTTGGAAAAACGTCTACGTCGACATGTTGGCCAAGCCATTGCTGAATACAACATGATTGAAGACGGCGATAAAATTATGGTGTGTTTGTCTGGAGGCAAAGACAGTTATGCGCTGTTGTCGATTTTAATGATTTTAAGATCGATAGCACCCATCAAGTTTGATTTAGTTGCGGTAAATCTTGATCAAAAACAACCTGGGTTTCCAGAACATATACTTCCTGAATACCTAGAATCTCTTGGCGTTGACTACAAAATTGTAGAAGAAAATACGTATGCTATCGTAAAAGACAAGATCCCAGAAGGTAAAACAACCTGCAGCCTATGCTCTCGTTTACGTCGTGCTATTTTATATAAAGCGGCTAGCGAATTAGGAGCAACAAAAGTCGCATTAGGTCATCACCGAGATGACATGGTTGAAACGATGATGTTAAACATGTTTTATGGTGGAAAAATAAAGTCGATGCCAGCTAAACTTGTTTCAGACAATGGCGAACATGTTGTCATTCGACCTTTAGCGTTCTGTAAAGAAGAAGAGCTAATTCAATATGCGCAGCTTAAAGGTTTTCCGATTATTCCATGTAATCTTTGTGGCTCTCAGCCCAATTTACAACGTCAAAACATTAAGCAAATGCTGAACGACTGGAATACTAATCATCCTGGTAGAATTGAGTCTATGTTCACCGCGATGAGAAACGTGGTGCCATCACATATGTGTGATAATAACCTATTCGATTTTAAGAATATCACCAAGGATTCTGGTGTTATTAATGGTGGTGATTTAGCGTTTGACCAAGAACCAACCACCATAGCGGCAGTTAACCCTTCTACACAGTCTCACCAAGAACCTAGCTTAAATGCCATAAACATTGTAGAAGTGAAATAACGGTTAAAGTAGACAACTGGCACTATACTAGTATAGTGCCAAAAAATTATTATAAAGAATAACTAAAGTATTGCTGATTGTAGCGGATCATTTCAATGAGTTCTGCTACGTAAGCATCTCCTCGCTCAGAATAATGTACTAGACCAGTCGCTAAAGCTTCTGATGATAATGGTAGGTTTTCATCTCTTAACTGCTTTCGAATTTTTCTAAAGTTAATATAAGCATTGTTTGTATTGATGTTATAGGTATATTTTCGAATAGCATCATCAACACTTTTAAATGCTTCAACTTCATGATCTGCGTCTAAATCACGGCCACTAGGCACCATGCCACAACCTTTATTAAAACACCAAATACCGAAAAAGTTTAAACCAATACGTGAAAATCTAGACGTTCCCCATGCAGACTCATTTGCCGCCTGAACCAATGTAAGAGGCACAGGTACAATATCAATTTTGTTTAGCAAACCGTCTAAGTGAGACAATACACCATAGCTACTTTTAACTTTATACTTTTTAGTTAGGTGTGCGATAAGTTGGCTCTCATCCTCTGAAAGCATATTCGTTAAACTATATTTATTTTTTAGTGCTATCAGCACTTCTCGTTGCTGAAATATTTGTTTGTGATGTGCTTCAATCGCTGGCGTAATAAAGGCAAAAAACTTACGCTTCTTCTCTCTTACGTCACTAATGTTTACAAAGTTAGGTATATTAACGTTATGCAAAGGTTTTTCATGCAATAATCTTGCTTTACGACGCATTACATCTAATTCATGAGCCTTTTGCTTTAAGGTAAGTGCTCTGTCAATTTTTCCTGTTACTTTCACTGAATTTATTGACTCAATTTTACTATTACCCTGATTAATTTTTTGAACTTGAGTCGTTGTTAAAATATTTTCTTTTAGAAAAGTAAATGGTGCAATTAATCCCACAACAATAAGTGCGATTAACATGGTTCTCATGATTATTTTCAAATGACGTCCCTGACTATAGTATTGGTTCATAATATTTATGCTGAAAAATTTCCGTTGTTTGCAGGTGGTTGCGCTTCGCCTGATTGTAGTTCAACACCAAAAACTTCACGGTATATAATGCCTTTTACGTTAAAAAAGAGCGGTACGATATAGGTTAAAGAGAACAAAAAAATCATAATTCCGATTATCGATAATTCGCTCGTATATAAAATAAGTAAAGGAAATAATGAGCATAACGTCAACATGAATAATATTGAATAAAGTGCGAGTATGTGGAAAAACTGAAACCTTAGCGCTTTAACACTAAGTATAATGGCTTTTATTGGTGTCATTTTCTTTTCAACAACGAGCATAATAGTCAGTGACAAGGTCACTAATAAGAAAAATCCAGGCACCACAAACAAGGCAAAGCCGAGAGAGGTAAGTGTAGATACAAGTAACGAACAAAGTGCAACTAAGGCACCTTGGCTTAAAAAAGAAAAAACCATTTGAGGCTTTGTTTTTAAACCAATAGCATGAAACACGCCCATCATTTCAACACCAGCAAGAAATGGCGATACAACTAAAGTAACAATAATATTTATCATGAAACGGGATTGAGGATCTTCTAACGCTTGCTCTATTCCCCCCATGTATTCACCGAGGATCGTAGTAACAAACATGCCTATCATTAAAGACACAAGAATACCTATATTAATAGATATTCGAGATTGTTGAGTTTTAGTCCAAGCCTCTGTTAATACTTGTTTAATATTAATACTGTAATCGCCAACAACAGCCTTTTCAACCGTGCCACCCACATTAAAAATTTGATTTTTATCCACTACTAAACCTAATTCAGGCTGAAAAATTCGGCGTAGTATACCTAAATTATCCCTAGCTTTCAGCTAACCATCAAAAATAGATTGTATACGTAAATACAATGCAGCTTACTTTATTAAGTTCGAATTTTATTGAGTAACGTTTCAAAAAATATATTTCCCTTCTTTTTGGCTAAGGCAATATTGTTTTCAGGGATATTTTCGGGGTTCTTATAAGTAGATAATACACGTGTCATACTTTCTTCACGGATAATATGCATGGTGGGATATGGCGCTCTATTGGTATAGTTTTCAGCATCGTCGAAACCTGAGCCATCAAAGTAGTAATCGGGATGAAAGGTCGCAAATTGAAATACGCCGTCAAATTCAGATTCCATCAGTAACTCATTAGCATAATCCACTAGCTCTAAGTATTGCTCAAATGATTTAAAACCTTCGTTGTATATAATCAAACTGGTTTCAATAGCGCTATTATTTTGTAATTTTCCGCATTGATCAAAAATCTCAGTTAATGCAGCATTAAGTTTTTTTTGCGGTGATACATAATACTCAATGGTATTATTAACCAATTCTTTTTTAGCAAACGGGCAAAAATTTAGGCCTACAATAACTTCTTCAACCCAACGTCTGGTTTGTGATACTTCAATTTGTTCGTTTTTCATATTATCCATTTACTGACTTTGTTGTAATTGCCACATATTAAAATAGTGACCTTGCTTTTCGATTAATGCTTGGTGGTTACCTTGTTCTACAATTTCGCCTTTATTCATTACTATAATATTGTCTGCATCCACTATGGTTGAAAGCCTATGCGCTATCACCATGCTTGTATGTCCTGCGGCTACTGTTTGTATTGCCTTTAAAATGGCTTGCTCAGAATGGCTATCTAAAGACGAGGTCGCTTCATCAAAAACAAGGATAGAAGGATTTTTTAATATTGTACGGGCAATGGCAACTCGCTGCTTTTCTCCGCCCGAAAGCTTAAGTCCTCGCTCCCCTACTTTAGTTTCATAACCGTTAGGCAACGATTCAATAAACGCAGATAAATGAGCAAGTTCAATCGCACGTTCTACCGCTTCTTTCGACGCTGATGTATTCCCGTATTTTATATTTTCAAAAAGGGTATCGTTAAATAAAACCGTATCTTGAGGAACTATACCAATATACTTTCTTAAAGAATGTTGAGTGACGGCATTTATCACTTGGTTATCTATGGTAATAGTACCTTGATTGACGTCATAAAATCGAAATAGCAGTTTAACTAAGGTTGACTTACCTGAGCCACTTTCGCCAACAATAGCGACCTTTTGACCCGGCTTAATGATAAAAGATATATTTTTTAATATTGGGCGTTTTTCATCATAAGCAAAACTCACGTTATTAAAACTCACCTGCCCCTCACTCACGTTAAGCTCAGCCGCTTTTTCAATATCAGCGACTTTAGGTGACTTTAACAACAAACTAAACATATGCTCTATATTAGCTAACGACCCTTTTATTTCACGGTAAACAAAACCAAGAAAGTTAAGCGGAATAAATAACTGCATCATAAAAGCATTAATTAATACAAAATCACCCAAGGTCATTTCACCATAAGTCACTTGATACGAAGCAAGTCCCAACATAGCTGTCATTGACACTGATATGATCAATGCTTGTCCGCCATTAAGCGCAAACAACGACAATCTATTTTTAGTTTTAGCCTGCTCCCATTCTGCTAACTGTTTATCATAGGCATTTGCCTCAAACTCTTCATTGGTGAAGTATTTAACCGTTTCATAGTTTAGCAGGCTGTCTATTGCGCGAGTATTACTTGAAGAGTCTGCTTTATTTGCTTCTCTGATAAAGCCCGTACGCCAGTTTGTCGCTTTAACTGAATAGGTAATATAAGTCACAATTGATAACGAAGTTACAAAAGCAAACCACACCCCATAATTTACAAACAGAATAACAATAACCATGACAATTTCGAGTAAGGTTGGAATGATGTTAAAAATCATAAACCGCATCAAAAAGCTTACACCGGTATTACCTCGGTCAATATCTCTTGATAAACCACCGGTTTGACGATTAAGGTGGAAGTCTAAATCAAGCTGATGCAAATGCCTGAACACTTTAAGTCCAATCCGCCTTATCGCTCGTTCGGTTACTCGACCAAATAAGGTGTCTCTTATTTCAGCAAACAACACCACAGATAAGCGCACTAAACCATAAGCAGCAACCAAACCAAACGGAACTAAATATATCCGGTTTTCTTTCTGCGTATCTAACACATCAACAATGTCTTTTAAGATAAAGGGTAAATAAACACTAGCGACTTTAGTTAATATTAAACAGATCAGGGCGAAGGCAATTCTCGCTTTAAATTCCATCAAATAAGGAAAAATCATTTTTACTGCTTGCCAATTTATTTCGGTGATTTCACGATCAGGATGAGGACTTGGGCGCATAAGAATAGAGGATAAATAACGGTGCCTCACCTTATAGTTTTTACGGTATGACTACAATAATTTTCACAACCGTATTTATTGTCAAATCAAGCCACGCGTACGTTAACGTAAATAATACACCACCAGAACACAGAAACGCTGCGCTACACTGAGAAAATACAGCGCGATATTTTTTCTCAGTGTTCTCTGTGACCTCTGTGCTACGTTCTGTTTTTTTAGCTGAATAGTTACAAAGGTCTTTAAAAAATCATACCTAAAAAGCTCTGGGCGAGAATTAACTTAGTAGGCGTGATATTATTAGTTGGTTTTAACGATACGACCCTTTTACTTATTTTCCTTATCAGGATTATCTACAGCGCCGTTTAAATTCACTATTCTCCCCCGTTAAATTGGTATAGTAATGTAAAACCAGTAACTTAACTAAAGATTCAATAATCATATAATTTTAATTAGAGCAACCCCATGCATTTAGAAAAACAATTGAGTAAAGAAGAACTTAGAGAATCCAAACCAACTCGCTCTGAATACCTAAATAAACCCAAGCTTCCACTAGTTCTGGTATTAGACAATGTAACAAATAGCTACAACATTGGTTCTTTTATCCGTTTAGCTGATGCTTTTGCTATCGAAAAAATTATTATTTGTGGCGAATTAACCATCTCAGATAAAAAATTAAGAAAAGCCTCTCGTAATGAAGCCAAATGGGTAAGCCTGGAATATAGCGATAACACCACGTTAAGCTTACAAACATTAAAAGAAAAGGGTTATACCATTTTTGGTGTTGAACTATGCCATGAGTCTGTTGATTATAAAGACGTGCAGTATCCAGCTCAGTGTGCCTTAGTATTAGGCAATGAACGTAAAGGTGTAAGCGAAGCCGCACTACAGTTAACAGATCAACAAATACACATTTCGATGTTTGGTATGGGAAATTCGCTTAACGTTTCAACCGCTGGTGCTATTGTATTAGCAGAATGCACTAGCCAAATTCGAAAAAACATTTCAGCTTAAAAGAGCAAGACGGCCGATAATTTACTTAAATCCTTTATATCGATATTAACAATATTACCGGTCACTTAAACTAATTAGAAAGGACTTTCTCTCTTTACTATACGCTCACTCCGATTTATCCTATAGAAAAGGAATAAACGGGTATATACCTGTAGATTTAACACATAACAATAAGTAGGAATATGCTTAAATTTTTTGCCTCATTAGTCGACCGATGTATTTTCACCTTAGCTTTCATTACCGGGGTTCAATTTCCTGAGTTTATTCAACAGTATTCACAACGACTATCAGGGCATTTGAACGAAGCTCTTCAACAACTCACACAATTTCAACTCATTGCAGATCGTCACTTTGAAGGTAACTTAGTTGAGATGATTGACAAGTATTCACTAAATAGTGAACCTTCTATTTCAGAAACAGGGTCTTTGATTGTAGACACCGTTGATCGTGTTAATAGCCTACAAACTCAACTAGTCAGCCTTGAACAAGCAGATTATTTTAAACGACTGTATGCATTTATGACGGAATATGACTTACCTATGGCTCAAGCGACGTTAGAGCAATATCAACTTGCTGTACCATTAGATTTTATGTCGTTATTATCGGGAGCTGTATTGGCTTTAGGGCTGCTCATAATCATACATTCTATTATTGGCAGTATAAAATTTATGGCTAGTAAAATAATAAATAAAACACCTAGAGATGAAGTAATATAATTTTTCGCTTAAAATGAAAAAAGGCTGCATAAGCAGCCTTTTTCAATATCGTACAATGAAAACTAGCCGTTAGCTATTTCCGTTTTCAACACGACTTTTCAATTTCTGTCCTGGCCTAAAAGTAACTACTTTACGCGCAGAAATTGGAATGTCTTCACCCGTTTTTGGGTTTCTACCTGGACGTTCGCTTTTAACTCGCAGATCAAAATTTCCGAATCCCGAAAGTTTAACCTGCTCACCCGCTTCTAACGTCTCACGTACTTCTTCAAAAAATACTTCAACCATATCTTTTGCGTCGCGCTTACTCAGCCCAACTTTTTCATACAAATGTTCTGCTACTTCTGCTTTAGTAAGCGCCATGCTTAATCCCTCAGTGATGCATTTAATTCAGTTTTAAGAGTATCTACCACTCGATTAACAACATCAGAAATATCTTTTTCTTCAAGAGTTTTCTCGTTGTCTTGCAGTATCATCGCGATTGCTAAGCTCTTGAATCCAGGTTCAATACTCTCACCGCGGTATACATCAAACAAGTTTAGATCAATTAAATAATTTCCGCCAACCTTTTCAATAAGTTGTAACACATTTTTTGCGTCTATTTCGTCTTCAACAACCACTGCAATGTCACGTCTATTCGACGGAAAGCGAGATATATCACCAGCTTCAGGGATTTTAGCTGTTAAGATTTCAGACAATAATAGTTCAAAAATTAATGTTCTGCTTTTTAAGCCAAATTTCCTTTCTAATTCAGGGTGTAAGGTCCCAACATGACCAACAAGGTTACCATTACGGTAAATCCCTGCTGTTTGTCCTGGATGTAATGCACTAATTTCTGCTTTAGAAAACTCATATGCTGAAGCATCAGCGGTCAATGAAAGTATAGCTTCTACATCAGACTTTATGTCGTAAAAATCTGTTACTGCTTTTTCCATGTCCCAGTGTTCTTCATTACGTTGACCCGTAATAACACCAGCAAGCATGTTTTCTTGACGAACACCATTTTCAACAGACTCATCAGGAATAAAACGTAAACCCGTTTCGAATAAACGAATACGATTTTGTTGACGATTTTGGTTGTACGATACCGATTGTAATAATCCTGTCCACAAGCTTAAACGCATTACTGACATTTCAGAAGAAATAGGATGCGGTAATGTCATCACTTCTTGCTCTGGATGTATTAACGATTGTTTCTTCGGATCAACAAAACTATAAGTGATAGCTTCTTGATAACCTCGGTTAACTAGAGCATTTTTTAATTTGCTTACGCTTAATTGAGCTTCCTTATTAGGATTCATGCTCAAGGTCGCTTTTGGTGATACATTTGGAATGTTGTTGTAACCAAATATACGTGCCACTTCTTCGATTAAATCTACTTCAATTTTAATATCGAATCGGTATGCAGGTACTGTTACGTTCCAAACATTGTTATCAAAAGCAATAGTAAAACCTAAACGAGTTAGAATTTCAGACACTTTGTCATCGTCAATATGATGACCAATACGTGAATCTAGTTTCTCTCTACGTAAAGAAATTGATTTTTCAGCAGGTAAACTTTGCTCTGCTTTAGCTTCAACGATTGGGCCCGCATTACCACCAACTATCTCAAGAAGAAGTTCTGTCGCACGGTTCATTGCATCATGTTGTAATTGTGGGTCAACACCACGCTCATAACGATGAGATGCATCAGTATGTAAGCCGTATTGACGAGCTTTACCTAAAATAGCAAGAGGACTAAAGAAAGCACTTTCTAAAAAGATATCTTTAGACTCGTTAGTTACACCAGAATGTAAACCACCGAAAATACCTGCCATAGCTAATGCTTTATTATCATCAGCAATCACTAACGTTTCCGTTGAAAGTGTTACTTCGTTTTCATCTAATAAAGTTAGTTTTTCATCTTTATTAGCAAAACGTACGTTAATGCCACCTTCGATTTTTGCTAAATCGAATGCGTGCATTGGGTGACCTTGCTCTAATAATACGTAGTTAGTTACATCAACTACCGGATCAATTGAACGAATACCACAACGACGTAATTTCTCAACCATCCATAACGGAGTTTCAGCATTTACGTTAATGTCTTTAATAACACGACCTAAATAACGAGGACATGCTTCTTCAGCTGTAAGCGTAATGGCTACCGTATCGTCAATACTCGCTGCAACATTGTTAATTACAGGTTCAGTTACCGCGATACTGTTTAAAACACCTACTTCGCGAGCTAAACCTTTAAGACCTAAACAATCACCACGGTTCGCCGTTAAGTCAACGTCGATAGTCACATCATCTAAATCTAGGTATTCACGTACACACATACCTAATGGAGCGTCTTTTGCTAATTCTAAAATTCCGTCAGCACTGTCTGCTAAACCAATTTCAGACTCACTACACAACATACCGTGCGATGGTACACCACGTAACTTAGCTTTTTTAATTTTAAAATCGCCAGGTAATACAGCGCCAACAGTGGCAACAGCAACTTTTAAACCTAAACGACAATTTTTAGCACCACATACAATGTCGACTAACTCGCCATCGTTGAAGTCAGGTCCTAAATTAATTTTTGTTACTTGTAATTTGTCTGCATCTGGATGTGGTCCACATTCAACCACTTCACCGATTAATACACCGGTAAACTCGCCAGCTACAGGATCAATAGCGTCTACTTCTAGTCCAGCCATTGTAATTTGATGAGATAACTCATCTGAAGTTATTGCAGGGTTAACCCACTCTCTTAACCATGATTCACTAAATTTCATTTTTTGGCTTTCCTACTTGAACTGTTTTAAGAAGCGAAGATCGTTTTCAAAGAATGAACGTAAGTCATTCACACCGTAGCGAAGCATTGTTAAACGCTCGACACCCATACCAAAAGCAAAGCCAGTGTATATTTCAGGGTCGATACCAGCAGATTTAAGTACATTAGGGTGAACCATGCCACAACCTAATACTTCTAACCACTTGCCATTTTTACCCATAATATCAACTTCTGCTGAAGGTTCAGTAAATGGGAAGTAAGATGGACGAAAACGAATCTCAACTTCTTCTTCAAAAAAGTGATGTAAGAAGTCGTGTAAAATACCTTTAAGATGCGTAAAGCTAACGTCTTTATCAACCATCAAACCTTCTACTTGATGGAACATAGGTGTATGCGTTTGATCGTAATCGTTACGGTAAACTTTACCCGGAGAAATAATACGTAAAGGCGGCTTCTCTTTTTCCATCGTTCTGATTTGAACACCAGACGTTTGCGTACGTAACACAAGCTTAGGATTAAAGTAGAAAGTATCGTGATCTTGACGAGCAGGATGATGCTCAGGAATATTTAATGCGTCAAAGTTATGGAAGTCATCTTCCACTTCTGGGCCTTCTTTAACCGAGAACCCTAAATCGCCAAAGAAACTTTCAATACGTTCGATTGTACGTGTTACTGGGTGTAATCCACCTAAGTCGTTCCCACGGCCAGGTAAAGTCACGTCGATAGATTCAGCAGCAAGCTTTTTCTTAATCACTTCGGCACGTAATAATTCACCACGTTCGTTAAGTAACTTTTGTACGTGTTGCTTAGCGATGTTGATCACTTGACCCGCTTTAGGTTTTTCTTCTTTTGGTAATTTGCTTAAACCTTTCATTTGGTCGGTAAACAAACCTTTTTTACCTAAAAAGTTAACGCGTACTTGATCAAGCTCAGCAGGATCGGTAGCAGCAGCAATCGCTTGTTCTGCTTGCAAGATAATATCGTCTAAATTCATGATTTCCTCTAAAACACCCTACTTTGTAATTTAGGTTTTGGGTAGACTAGTCGATTAATAAAATTGAAGATGATTTTACACAATAAAGATGAATAAATGTAGTTAAAATAGAAGGTTTTTAGTATTTATAAGCCTTATATCCCCCCTGAAAGGAGGTTATTTACTTAAAGAGAAACTTAAAACGAATTTACAGCCGCCTAAGTTCGATTTCTCTACCCAATACTTTGCATTATGCCAATCACAAATACGTTGCACAATGGCTAAACCTAAGCCAACACCACCTTTTGTTGATGTGTTTTCTTTGAATTGGCTGCTTTGATCATTTAACCGATAAAATGGTTTAAAAACTTGTGAGTATTCGCTTTCTGAAATGCCTATACCGTCATCTTCAACAATTAACTGGATATTATTATTATCTTTCACCACAAGCGAAATAGTTACTTTTGTGAACGCGTAACGTACAGCATTGGTTAATAGATTTTGTAGTGCCCTATCAATGAGTTTTTGATTACATTGATAATGGCAATTTTCAGGAATATTTTTCACAAATTCTATTTGCTGATGTTGAGCGAGCTTGTTTACTTGGTTAGTAACGACATCAGACAAGTCGACCATCTCGCATTCAATCGATTGATTTACATTTTCTAACCGAGCATAACCTAGCATTTCATCCACTAAGGTTTCTATTTCCTTAATATCAGATCCCATTTCTTTTACGGCATTAGCATCTGAAGTTGGAACAATAGCCAACGCAAAACGTAAACGAGATAATGGAGTACGTAACTCATGTGAAACGGCATTAACTAAATGCGTTTGATCATCCAATAAACGTTTTACTCGCCGAGACATTTGATGAAATGTAGTCACTACATGATGGATAGGCGATTTAGAAACACGTTTTGAAGTAACATCTAAATTCCCTTGGGCAATAGCATGCGCCATGCTTTTCAATTGTGTTAAGTCTCGCCAAAGTGGCCTAATCCAAAACGCAATCACAGCCGCCAGTAACAAATAAGAAAAACCTAGAACAAGCCATTTATATACAGCTTGATTAGGCGGAGGTTCATTCGGACTAAATGGCCCAAGTTGATATACATTCAGTTCATTAGGAATTTTCACATAAAAAACAGGACGATCTGCATCGTTAAAAATAACCACACTACGGCCAGTGTTTAACTCTATTAGCTGTTCTTCTAACCACGCAAAGTCATACAGAGAATGAACAGTAACAGGTACTTGTAAAGCGTCAGAAATGTGTTGTAAATCTCTCTGCTGATGTGTAATTAATTTAGGAAGTAACTCTACAACTTTTTTTGTTTGCGCAACTTGTTCTGTGTCATCTACCGTTATTTGTTCCCAGATGAGTTCTGAAATCAGATTAATGGCGAATAAGCCGCATACAATAAAGACATATAAACTTAAAAAAAGTCGTTTCAATTAACATCCTCACCATGATTCGTTACATACATTCGTTATAGTTAATCCCAAGCCGTTTTACTTAACATATAACCCTTGCCCCAAACGGTAAGAACTTTTGTTGGTGTTTCTGGATTGTCGCCAAGTTTCTTTCTCAGTCTTGATATTCTCACATCTACACTGCGATCGAGCCCGTCATATTCGCGCCCTATCATCTTTTGGTGAATATATTCTCGGCTTTGTGGTTCCCCTGCATGTTGAGAAAGCAACCAAAGTAATTCAAATTCATGACTGGTTAAATCAACCGGTTCCTCGTTCAATGACACTTGACGAGACGCTTTATTGATAAATAATCGACCAAAATTTATTTGTTCAACATTCGTTTTAATTTGATGACTATGGCGGCGTAATAACATATTAATTCGAGCCAATAACACATGCGGCTCTACTGGCTTAATAATATAATCGTCAGCACCTATTTCAAGGCCTAATACATGATCAAAATCACTGTCTTTTGCCGTTAAAAATATAACCGGATTATCAAATGAATCTCTAATTTTCCTGCAAATACTAAAACCGTCAAGCTTAGGTAACATCACATCGAGAATAATTAAATCAAGTGAATTTTTCTGAATATAACTTATCGCTTGGTCGCCTTGATTCAGTACCGAGACTTCAAAGCCATTTTGTTTTAAAAATGTAGAGATAAGGTGAGACAGTCTAATATCATCTTCAACCAGTAATATATGCTTCATTAAAACAAGCTCCATTGAGATCGCAATCGACGCCTATACTTTGCAGATTGGCTGGCATTAACTTTAACTTCCTGTTGAGCAAAAAAAGTTTGATTGTTTTTCAAGCTGAATAACATAAGACTTTGTAAGGAAATATCTAACTTTTCGTTAACTTCTTTTTTGTTTTTCCAACAAGCTAATTGTTTGTCGTTCGAATATAAACAAGCGTTTATAGGTAAAGTAGAGATCCAATGTACCGTTACACGCATTTCACACAATTGACCTCGTTCACGAATAATGCAAACCGACGGGGTCACGCTAAATTCGACTGCTATTTTATCGGATACTTTCTGAGAATAAGACTCTTGTGCCAACGACATGGCACTAAATAAATATAGATAGCTGATGGCAAAAATAGTTTTAAAATTCATAGAAAAATCCTATAAAAATTAAATCAACGGTTTTCTTTTTTACCAGAGGGCTTAAATAGGTATTCGCTGATAGCTTTTTCCTTTTCAAAAAGGCTTTAAGCTGCCAACTATCATTAAGTTTATAGGCGTAACCTATATTAATGTAAGGGTTTACGCTCGCTTTACCTTCAAATAGGCTCAGCGAATTAGTCGTATCTTCTGATCGCACACCATAATAATAATCAACAAGGGCTTTGCTGTTCCATTGTGCCCCTAACGACAGCTCTAATAGGCTATTATCAGCTACTTTAAAAACCTTCGAAAACTCTGCACTTGCATTAAACCCTTGATAGGCATTGTTAACATCATGCAATAATTTTACTTCAGCCGTTAACGTATCAGACAGAAACCAATTAAGCTGAATACCTGTATCAAGCGCCCACTTCCTTTTGGTAACCTCTTCAATACTAACCGGTGGAGTGTCTTTAACATCTGCGCCAGGATCGGCGTTAGGATCAAAATTAGAATCGGTACTAGGAAGTAATGTTGGTCCATACCCTTGTTCAACAACATCACTTGTTGCATCAGGTATTAAAATATTCTGAGGATGCCACCGTTTAAAAAATGCTTTTTCAGTATTCAATAACGTAATAGCACTTAATGCTATGTCTTTGTTTTCATATAAAGTATAGCCCAGGGTATTATTTTGAAAAAATAGCCGCTCACCATAATAACTAATACTAGGAACTAAAATTAAAGGGATATCGTCTCCATCATGTAGCGGATTCGTATAAATCCCTCCTCCTATACCTAAAGAGAAATTCCATTGTTCAACCTGCACGCACAAGGCATTTTCATTTTCGCATTCAGCGTAAACCAGTTGGCAAAAAAACAATAAGATGAGAACTAAGTATTTCAAAAAAATTCTATTTTGTGGCTTATATCATTCTATATAATTTAACATGTTAAAGCGTTATTAACAGTGGTGATTACAACTAATTACATTTGATTTCATTTAGCTACAGTTTTTATATACAAAAGGTGTATGATTAAAAAAACATCAACAAGGAGATCGATATGTTAAAGGTAAAAGCGCTTACTATTGCAGCACTTTGTACATTAGCGAGTTGTGGCGGTAATGACACGTCTGTTAAGGAAAGCAACAACAATCAGCCAGGTCAGAACGAGCCAAATCAGAATCAAACGACCCCTACACCAAGTGCTCTTGAAAAATCCTCGTCATCAGCACTAGAAACACATATAAAAAATGGCTTATATCAAAGCAACATTGCCACCACCTACACCACAGAGGAAACAGCTACACCTGATGTAGTCGATGCACAGTCGGCAGTGCAGTCAGATAGTTTTTCTTCCACTACCGTACAAGAGCAAGGTGTTGATGAGGGCGATAGAATAAAATACAACGGTGAGCTTATTTTTATCGCAAATAACAACCGTCGGTATTATGCTGATGAGGTGCCAGCAACCTCTTCATCACAGTCTTCAAATACCATTAAAATTATTGAAAGAAATGAACAAGGTGATCTGACAACAATATCTGAAACCGTTATATATGATGAAGAATCATCTATCGATAGTATTTACTTAAGCAATGATACCTTGAGCGTATTATCTAATGTTTATAACTTCGTCCCGTATAACGCTTATTTTTCTTCAAACAATGACATTTTCTTTCCTACGGAACAAAAGTTTAATGTGTCCATTGTTGATGTATCAGAAGCAGAAACTCCCGTTGTTGCCCATACATATACTATTGATGGCGCGCTTTTAAATAGCCGTACCGTTGATAACACTTTATATATCATTAGCAGTTATATCCCTTACATAGAAGGAGTGACTTACGCAACAACTGAAGAAGAGAAACAAGCAAATCTTGATGCAATAAACAGTGTAGAACTTTCGGTTCTTTTACCTACCTTTGTTCACAACACGGGAAATGAGCAAAGTTTAGTTAATCCAGATAATTGTTACTTACCGCTAGGTGCAGACGATACCGATGGTTTTGACGGTATCGTTACCTTAACAACAATCAACATAAACCAACCTAACGACATCGAATCTACCTGTATTAATGCCGATGTATCTGGTATTTATGCAAGCCCTAATTCCATCTATTTATACGGCACGCGAAACGTCGAGTCTAACGATTCAAGTACCTCTGAATATGAATCTATTATTCATAAGTTTTCTATTGAGGAAACAGCATTAAGTTATGTTGCCACAGGAACGCTAGATGGTGGTTTTGGTTCACATAATCCAAGTTTGCGTTTTAGTGAAAGTGGTGAATATTTACGTGTTATAACCACAGAAGGCGATCGCTGGTCAGGATATAATCATAAGGTAAACATATTAAAAGATACCGACAATACCTTAGAGCTTACAGCGCAACTTCCTAATGAAGAACAACCTACCCTTATTGGTAAAGTTAATGAGGACGGTATTACACAAGAAGAGATAAAATCCGTTAGATTTTTTGCGGATAAAGCTTACATTGTTACTTTTCTCAATACCGATCCGTTATACGTTATAGACCTGAGCGACAATGAGAGCCCTGTTATTGCTGGTGCATTAGAAATACCAGGGTATTCTTCCTATCTTCACCCTATTTCAGACAACTTATTAGTAGGAATAGGACAAAATATAGATGTAAACAGATTAACCGATTCTGTTACCGACAGTACCCCTATTGTAGAAGGGGCAAAAGTCAGTTTGTTTGATGTATCAGATATCAGTAACCCCACCGAAATAAACTCAATTGTTTATGCTGGTGGATATACGCCTGTTGAATTTGATTATCATGCACTGACCTATTTACAAACAGAAGACGGTACACACCGCTTTGCTTTACCGGTAGAGCGTTGGGTTTCAGCACAAATAACAAATAGTGAAACAGGTTCTGTGGTGCATACATGGCAACCCAATAGTTTCCTAGCATTACTTGAAATAACTGAACCACAAGCCAGTCCCCTACTAAGCGAAATTGGTCAAATAAATTCTAGTGACTTTAAAGCGCTAAACGATAGTTGGTATGTTTCCAGCTGGTACGATAGATCAATCATTCACGGAAACGATATCTATTACCTCCATGGGGCACACATTTGGCAAACTGACTGGTTAAGCCCATTGGAGATAACCGGCCCTTTTTAAAGATTTCACAAAATGTCATAACCTCATTTTTTAATCATCTTTTATCCTTACACATCTTGTTTGGATAAATGATGATTAATTTCTATTAACAACAATAAAACCTCTTATCTGTACTTGATAAATATCAGTTATTTAGTTTGCAAAACCTTATTTATTGAGCTTTACTGTAAATAAAATAATAACACTGTAACTTTGTCATTATTTTATTTACAAATATGTATATCCGTCCTATCCATACATTATGCTTTGTAACTTTTTAAATTTTTTTCTAACAATGTGATTTAAATAAGGATTTAATTTAAATAAATGTTAGTATCAAATTAATAAACATCGAATGTTTAGCGTCATATTAGTTTCAGCCATAACCGCTGTTTCAAGTTAACCGGAAACAGCAGTACAATCATTTATACGAAATGGAAAAATTTATGCTTTCTTTTTTTAATAAAAACAAAATATCTCACAATGAAACGGTAATTGACAAAGGTGAACTTGAATCGTTAAAAGTTAAAGCAGACATTATCGACCAACTTATAGCTAATGATTTTCAACAAAAAATTTCAACGCTTACCTCTAGCATAGAATCTGCAAGTCATTCTTCAGCTGAAAGCCAAAACAAAGTTGAAAATAACTTACATTTAGTCAGTAAACTTGCCGAACAAAGTAATGGCATTGCCGAATTATCTTCCACTTCAATGTCTACAGCACAAGAAACCTCATCAAAAAGTGCTATGAGTATAGAGCAACTACAAACGCTTACTGGAAAAATATCGACAGCTGAACAAAACATCTCTGAATTTACCGTATTACTTGAAGGTTTAACCAATAACAACAAAACAATTTCTCAACTTGTTGAAGCGATAAAAAATATAGCTAGCCAAACAAACTTACTTGCACTAAATGCTGCAATTGAAGCGGCACGAGCAGGTGAACATGGTAGAGGTTTTGCTGTAGTTGCAGATGAAGTAAGAGCCTTGGCAAGTACAGCCAATGAATCTGCAGAAAAGATCCATGAAGAAATGGGAAAAATCATGGGTATTTCAGAAGATATTATTACTCAGCAAAAAATTGTTGTTGGTAGTATAGAAGAGAGTAGAGAAATCTCATCAAGCATTGAAACAGACTTAAATGAAGTTCACTCTTTATCTGTTGAAAGCACAACAGCTGCAGAAGCAGTAATCGCACAAATGCATGAGCAAGTGGCAGAAACAAACCATGTTCTCGAAAATATTGCCGATCTTGTTGAAGACTCTAAGAGCAATGCTCAAAATACTTTAGACTCAGATCTAGGTGAAGAAATCATCTCCAATCTTTCACCGTTAAGTAATATCAGACGATAAACTTTTCGATCATATAAATTAAAAAACCACATGAATTCATGTGGTTTTTTTATCTGAAAAATATAAATTATACCCGTTAACCGTTAGTCAATAAGTTGATATTCTTCTTTTAGAATATTGATAATTTCTTGTTTTGGATTCGCTGAAATTACAATTTTTTGACCGGTGATCTTTTCTGCAATACCAACATAAGTATTTGATACCGACATGAGAACGTCTGCTGGTAATTCATTATCTTGCGCTAATGCCTCACGTTCAGCCATACGATCTTTATTCAATAAGATATCTGGATCAGGGAAGTTATTTAACAACAGTTGGCGGAAACCTTCTTTAGAGTTTTCAACAACCTTACCGTTTCGGTATTCTGCACCATCCCATATACGTGATGAATCTGGTGTACCAACTTCATCCATATATATTAATTTGTCATTACCGGCACGGTCTTTTACGTAACCAAACTCAAACTTGGTATCAACAAAAACCTGATCAAGTTCAGCTAATGCGTCTGAAATCACGTCAAACCCTTCTTCTAAGAGCTTTTCATACAAAGTAATATCATCGACTGATTTAAAATTAAACGCTTCAAAATTATCAACGATGTTGGTACGAGTAATATTCACATCGTCAACGGCAGGAACACCAGGAATGCCTTCTAAAATACCTTTGGTTGATGGCGTTTGTAGTAACTTAGGTAACTTACTGTCTTTCTCTAACCCTTCTGGTAATTCAATACCACAAAAATCACGCTCACCTTTAGTGTATGCACGCCACATAGAACCGGTAATATATTGACGACAAATAGCTTCAATCATTACAGGTTTAGCTTTTTGAACAATCCACACAAACGGATGAGGAATATCTAAAATATGACTATCTGCTAAACCTTTTTCTTTAAACAGTTTAAACCAGTGGTTAGAAATAGCGTTTAATGCAGCTCCTTTACCAGGAACGCCCTTCATGCCACCCTCGCCTTTCCATATACAATCGAATGCTGAAATTCGGTCACTAATTACCATAATGGCCAACGCCGTATCTTCTGCAACGTCGTAACCTTTTTCGTTGATTAAACGTTTACTGTCGGCTTCTGTTAACCAATAAACAGAACGAACTTTACCGCTATGAACAGGAGCATCGGTACGAATAGGTAAATCATTATTTACCGCTAAAACGTTATCAGCAAGACTCATGGTAACTAACCCTTAATAATTAAGTAAAACAATAGTAACCCATGCTTTCTTCTTTACCCGCAAGAAAACAGCATGGGTTAATATTATCTTTTGATGATACCAGTGCGTTTAAGGCATGGTATAAAATAGAAAAAGGACGCCAAGGCGTCCTTTCTACTAATCAACAATTCAAACTTAAACTAAAGAAGCTTTCGCTTTTTCAACTAAGAATGTAAATGCTGCTTTGTCGTATACTGCAATGTCAGCTAGGATCTTACGATCGATTTCAATAGCAGCCTTTTTAAGACCACAAATGAAACGGCTGTAAGATAAACCATTTTGACGAGCTGCTGCGTTAATACGAGCAATCCAAAGTTGACGGAATTGACGCTTACGTTGACGACGGTCACGGTATGCGTATTGGCCAGCTTTAGTTACGGCTTGGAAAGCAACGCGATAAACGCGACTACGAGCACCGTAGTAACCTTTAGCTTGCTTTAGAACCTTCTTATGACGTGCACGTGCTTGTACACCACGTTTTACTCTTGCCATTTTCTATATCTCCTATTAACCGTGACGTAAAAGTTTTTTAACTGATTTAATATCAGAAGCAGCGATCATGCATTTAGCACGCAAATGACGCTTAACTTTAGTACGGCGCTTAGTCAGAATATGACGAAGACCAGCTTGTTTGAACTTGTAGCCAGTAGCTGTTTTTTTAAAGCGCTTTGCAGCACCTTTATTGGTTTTCATTTTAGGCATTGAAATAACTCCGCATTGTATGCCAAATATTAAGCAATCTAGGCGAAAATTCAGTACTTAGTTTTACAACTAAGTAATTAAATTTTACTTGTAAGCCTGGATCACCAGTTATTGATAATAATGGTGAATTAAACAGTAAACTGAATAATTACTTTAACGACCAGTTATTATCTATTTTTAGGGGCTAAGACCATTACCATTTGACGCCCTTCCGCTCTGCGAGGGAAGAACTCAACTACGGTTATTTCTGCTAAATCGTTTTTAACACGAGTTAACAAATCTAAACCAAGCTGTTGGTGGGCCATCTCACGACCTCGGAAACGTAAAGTAACCTTGATCTTGTCGCCATCCTCTATAAAGCGCTTCAGGTTGCGTAGTTTCACCTGATAGTCACCTTCATCTGTACCAGGTCGGAATTTAATTTCCTTAACCTGTATTTGTTTTTGCTTTTTACGAGCTTCTTTCTGTTCTTTGGCTTTTTCATACAAGAACTTACCGTAATCCATCACTCGACAGACTGGCGGTTTCGCCGTTGGGCTGATTTCTACTAAATCAACACCAGCTTCATCAGCTTGATCCATTGCCTCATCTAGGGTAACAATTCCCCCAGGTTCGCCATCATAACGAATCAAACGAACTTCAGTACCTGTAATCAACTCATTTAAACGATGTGCTGGCTCTTTCTGCCCGCCTCGTTGTCCACCTTTAATAGCCATGTTCCTCCAAAGAACCTTGTTCCATTTTTCTTAACATTATTATTGTATGTAAGTTATGGATTTAAAATTATGTTATGCCTGTTTATTTTCTAGAGCTTACTTCTTCAGTAAGTTTCTCAATAAAGCCATCAACAGACATTGTACCTAAATCTTCACCACTTCTTGTGCGTATTGCGATTTCGCCGGATTCCATTTCTTTATCACCAACTACTAACAAATACGGAACACGCTTCAAAGTGTGCTCGCGGATTTTAAAGCCTATCTTCTCATTTCTCAAGTCTAGTTTCGATCTAATTCCACTTTCTTTGAGTTTTTTAACAACTTTTTTACAATAATCGCTCTGTTTGTCCGTAATATTCATTACAGTGACTTGATTTGGCGATAACCACGTTGGAAATTTACCCGTGTATTCTTCAATTAAAATACCGATAAAACGCTCTAATGAACCTAAAATCGCTCGGTGAATCATTACAGGAACGTGTTTTTCACCATCTTCACCAATATATGAAGCGTCTAAACGCCCTGGTAAAGCAAAGTCTAGTTGTACGGTTCCACATTGCCAGTTACGGCCTAAACAATCTTGTAAGGTAAACTCAATTTTAGGACCGTAGAATGCGCCTTCACCTGGTAAGTATTCAAATTCAATACCCATGTTCTCTAATGAACTTGCTAAGCCTTTTTCAGCTTTGTCCCAAATTTCATCTGAACCAATACGTTTTTCAGGACGAGTTGATAATTTAACGATGATATCTTCAAAACCAAACGTTTTGTATACATCGTAAACCATCTTAATACATTCGCTTACTTCGTCTTGTACTTGTTCTTCTGTACAGAAAATATGAGCGTCATCTTGTGTAAAACCTCTTACACGCATTAACCCATGTAAAGAACCTGATGGCTCATTACGATGACAACAACCAAATTCACCCATACGTAATGGTAAATCACGGTAAGACTTCAAACCTTGGTTAAATATTTGAACGTGCCCTGGGCAGTTCATTGGTTTAATTGCATACTCGCGCTTTTCAGATTCAGTGGTAAACATAGCATCGCCATATTTATCCCAGTGACCTGACTTTTCCCAAAGTACACGATCCATCATTAATGGACCTTTTACTTCGTCATAATCATATTCATGTAATTTTTCACGAATGAATTTTTCAAGCTCGGTGTAAATCGTCCAACCGTCATTGTGCCAAAACACCATTCCTGGCGCTTCTTCTTGCCAATGGAATAAATCAAGAGTTTTACCAATTTTACGGTGATCACGCTTTTCAGCTTCTGCCAAACGTTGAATATAAGCTTTAAGTTGTTTTTTATCAGCCCATGCTGTGCCGTATATACGTTGCAACATTTTGTTGTCTGAATTACCGCGCCAATATGCGCCAGCTACTTTCATTAACTTAAAGTGATGACAATGACGCATGCTAGGTACGTGTGGACCACGACACATATCAATGTATTCTTGATGATGATAAAGCGCTGGTGTATCAGACTTATCAATGTTCTCATCTAAAATTTCAAGCTTGTAGGTTTCACCACGTTCAGTAAACGCGTCGTAAGCATCTTGCCATGTACCCGTTTTTTTAATGACTTGATAACCCGTACGAGCCAACTCAGTCATACGCTTTTCAAGCTTAACTAAGTCGTCTTCAGTAATTGATTCTTCTAAATCAACATCGTAATAAAAGCCGTTATCAATTGTAGGTCCAATCGCCATTTTGGTATTAGGCCAAATTTGCTTGATTGCGTGACCTAATAAATGCGCACAAGAATGGCGAATAATCTCAAGCCCTTCACTGTCTTTATTAGTAATAAGTTGCAATGCGGCATCGGTTTCAATTAATTCACAAGCATCTACAAGCTGTCCGTCTATACGACCAGCGATTGTTGCTTTAGCTAACCCAGGGCCAATATCAAGAGCAACATCCATTACAGATACTGCGTTGTCAAACGAGCGTTGTGAGCCGTCAGGGAGAGTAATTACAGGCATGAAATTTCCTTTATACAGTGGCGACACACACTAAGTGCCGCTTGATTTAAATAGTTCAATATTAAAATGATAAACACCAAACATTACGATAAACTATGATCACGCTTAAGCGTTTGTTTATTGTCGCGATTAAGCGAAAGTCTCGTGTTATATAAATTCGTTTTTACTTTATCCCATAAAGTGGAATAAACAAGGTCGGCAATATAGTTTAATTTGCCTCTAAATGCAATGGATATAAGGGGTTTGATTATTTCTACTTTTGTTAAAATTCACCTAAATAATCAGCGAGTAATAACCGTATTGTTATTTATGGTGAGTTTATTTATTGCTCCCCTTTCATTTTCTGCTGATAAAAACGCTGAACCATTATGGACAGCATGGAAAGATAACGAAAATACATCCATTCACTATAGAAATACCCAAAACGATAAGTTGATAGAAATAAAAGCTCAAATCACCGTAAAATCTAGCATTGCTGGCTTTATTCTATTTTTACAAGACACACAAATTGTTCATCAATGGTTAGACAATGCTAAATCGAGCAAAACCCTTGAACAATCCAGTCTCAATAAAAACGTATTTATTACCTACTTCAATGGATTTTGGCCAGTTCAACCTAGATACATGTTGCTTGCATCAACTTATAAACAACGCGCTGATTTATCTGTAGAGATACAAGTTCAAAACATTGAGTCAAATAGCTACCCACAAATACATCAATTAAAAAGTCAGATAAAAATTGAAGTGCTAGCAGCACAATGGGAGATAGTACCGAATAAAGATAATACACTTACAGTGGAATATACGTTTACGGCAGACCCCAAAGGTAATTTACCCTTTTGGTTAATGAAGCGATTGTCACTTAAAGGAATTGAGAAAACCATGCGTAATATAAATGAACAATTGCCATCGTCAAAATGGCAACTGCATCATTTACCTAATATTAAAGAGCTCGCACTCGATAAATAACCGAATTAAGGGCTGTTGAATTTATGCTTTATCTTTCAACATGGCAGTAGCAATAGCTTCCGCAATTTTAATACCGTCTATTCCCGCCGATAAAATACCGCCAGCATAACCAGCGCCCTCACCTGCTGGGTATAAACCATCAACATTTAAGCTTTGTAGCGTTTCTTTATCACGCGTAATTTGAATAGGTGATGAGGTACGAGTTTCCACTGCTGTTAGCGTGGCATGGTCCATCGCAAAGCCTTTGATCTTCTTTTCAAACGCAGGTAATGCTTCACGAATCGCTTCAATAGCATAAGGAGGTAATGTTTCACTTAAATCACAATATGTAACACCCGGTTTGTACGACGGTGTTACGCTAGCATGTTCGCCAGATTTTCTGCCTGCTAAAAAGTCACCCACAAGCTGTACAGGTGCATCGTAGTTTTCACCACCTAATTTATAAGCAAACTCTTCTAAACGACGTTGTAGTTCAATACCAGCAAGTACATCATCTTTTTCGGCGTTGTCTTCGTCACCGTAATAAAAATCTTTTGGCTCAATACCTACCACAATGGCGCTATTCGCATTGCGTTCATGGCGAGAGTATTGGCTCATTCCGTTCGTTACTAAGCGCCCTTCTTCAGACGCTGCAGCAACAACAGTTCCACCCGGACACATACAAAAGCTATAAACAGAACGGCCATTTTTACAATGGTGTACTAATTTATAATCAGCAGAACCTAATATAGGATTGCCTGCATTTTTACCAAAACGGGCATCGTCAATTACTGATTGTTCGTGCTCAATTCTAAAACCTACAGAGAAAGGTTTGGCTTTAATATAAACCTCTTTGTCGTGTAGCATTTTAAAAGTATCTCGCGCACTGTGGCCAATAGCTAAAGCAACATAATTAGTTTCAATTACTTCACCTGTAGATAACTTAACACCTGTTACTTGTTTTTTATCTGCTTCGCTTGAATCTTCAAAAATAATATCGTCAACTCGTTGCCCGAAACGTATCTCACCGCCCA